>ERZ827524.275-NODE-275-length-72413-cov-8.589209_pt1 | contig 72413 bp, 61 predicted proteins | sample MGYA00519702_ERZ827524 | MGnify/ENA primary metagenome ERZ827524 (study PRJEB31778, sample SAMEA3449341) | human gut metagenome | biome: human gut; feature: human-associated habitat; material: faeces | place: United Kingdom | collected 2010/2012 ...
GGACACAAAACTACGGCTACATCGTGGAAACCGAGCATTACCGCTACTGCCTGCGGTGCAACCCGTCACCCGGTGATTACAATGCCTACCTGACCTGCTTTGACCTCGATGTCCAGCGGCAGAACATGGCGCAGGAAGAAGCGCCTCACATGGAGATGGGAGGCATGGTATGAGCATGGGAACGGCTTGTGCCAGAGGGCCTCCCATCATGTCAGAGCATTACAAATCTTTCCGTTGACTTACGGATGGTTGTGTGGTAGTTGTTTGTGCTACCCAAAACACAGAAAGGAGAAACGCACATGAAAAAGAAGATCCTGACCCTGATGATGGGGACGCTCCTGCTGCTCACGGCCTGTGGGCAGACAAGGGACAGCTCCGCATCGACGATGCTGCCGGTGGCGGCGGTGCAGAGCGCGGCACAGGCCATCGCGCCTGTGGAGGACAAGGCGCAGGAAAATACGGAGAGCCTGCCTGCTGAAGAGACTATCGAGGAAACCAAGGGCGCAGGTGATGAGGAGACTTCGAAACCTGCTGATAGTGAGGAGACACCTTCCGGCAAAGCAGAGGAAGATGCGCCCAAACCCACTGGCGAGGAGCAGCCGGACGTGCCGGAGCAGCCCTCTGCACCCGAACAGCCGGTGACACCTGCGCCGCAGCCGGAACCCGCACCTACTGAACCCGAGCCTGTGCCTGCGCCGGTACAGGAACTGGAGCCTGCACCCGCCCCTGAACCCGAGCCGGAGTACGAACCGGCAGACCGCTGGGCGGCTGTTGAGGAGGTCAACGCCTACGCTGCCGCACAGTACGGTGTCGCTACGGACGGTAGCCTGACGCTGAGCAACAGCGCCTACCGCTTCCCTGCATCGGTGTCGGCAGATGCCTCGCAGGAGACACTGGAGGCCAAGGCGCGAGACATGGTGGACTACACCTTCCAACAGCTCATGATGCAGGCGGGTGTGGACACGCTGGCCGATGCGGGCATTCACTGCAGCGTCTGCATCGTGGAGGATGGCGCAAGTCTGCTCATCTATGTCCTATACGCCGGTTAAGAAAAAGACAATATGCGAAGACCTCTCTGGAAACAGAGAGGTCTTATCTTTTGTAAAGGAGGAAGCCATTTGAAAGTATTCAAACATATGACGGCCCTTGTGCTGGCACTGGTCATGGCGGCAGCACTGGCGGTGACCGCCTATGCCGCCACCGTGACTGTCAAATATAGAGAGTTCGTGTATTCAGGTCAGATCACCTTCCGGCAGTATGATTACAGCCAAAGCACATCCCAGACTGTTGTCAACATGACCATCTCGGCTACCAGCAGTCTCGGCAGCGGCAGCGCTTTGTACCACGTCAAGTACGCCAACGGAACGGTGGCGTACTGCATCCAGCCCGGCGTCCATTCCGATGACAGCAGCAGCTATGTCCAGGGCAGCAGCGGGTATTGGTACAACCTGCCTGCATCTGTGCAGAGCGCCATCGCGCTGGCACTGGCCTGCGGCTATCCCAGCGCTGACTACGGAACGGCGTCCGGCGACCGCAACAGCAGCGCTATTATCAACGCGGAGAAATGGGCGGCAACACAGGCCATCATCTGGGAGCTTATCTGCGAATATCGCAGCGCCTATACCTACGATGACTGGGGTTACAGTCCGTTCTATGACTGCGTGGATACCAGCCGGTATCCCACATTTGAACTATGGTACGATGAGATCGCGGCGGCGATGCAGTCAGCCAACGAGATCCCCAGCTTTGCCGCATACGCCGAACTCTGGGCCGATGTGATCGAACTGAAGAAGAACGCAGCGGGCAGCTACACGGCCAGCGTCACGGATACCAACGGCGTGTTGAGCGCCTACAACTTTACCGCCAACAGCGGTAACGGTGTCACCTTCACGCGAAAGGGCAACACCCTGACTATCACGGCCACGGCTGCAGCGGCCAAGAATTTGCTCGGTGAGAAAACGTATTCCGCCACCGGCAGCGCCTTTGAGATGGATCCGGATGAGGCGGTGTTGTGCTGGTATGACCGGACGGGCCGCTATCAGGCGATGGCCAGCTACACCGGCGTCGGGCGTGACCCTGTGCGGGTGTATATCAAGATCAGGGCCGTGGAAGAAAATGGAAGTCTGACCATCAATAAGGTCGATGCGGAAACAGGCAAGGCTCTGGCGGGTGTGACCTACCGACTATACGACAGCGCAGGGAAAAAGGTGACGGATGTTACCACCGGCGCGGATGGCAAAGCGGTGTTCAAGGATCTGCCGCAAGGCAAATACAGTTATCAGGAGATCAGCGCGCCCAGCGGCTACGTGGTGGACAACACCAAATATCAGATCACCATCACAGCCACGGCACTGAACATTACGCAAAAGAGAATCAACACACCTGTCAAGGCCAGCATTGAAATCGTCAAGGTGGACACTGATAACAAGACCCCACTGCAAGGAGCGGGCTTCCGTCTGTATGATGCTTCTGGTAAACAGGTCGCGGAGGGCTACACAGATGCCAACGGAAAGCTGACATTCTCCGGTCTGCGACTGGGCAGCTATACCTACAAGGAATTCAAAGCACCGGACGGATATGTTTTGGATACCACGGCGTACTCCGCTGTGCTGAATAAAAACGGGCAAGTGCTGAAAGTTTCCCGCGAAAATGCGCCGGTCAAGGGGAGCATCGAAATTCTGAAGGTAGATGCCGATACCAAGCAGCCGTTGGCCGGTGTGGTGTATCGGCTTTTTGACGTCAATGGCAGCAAAATCGCGGACGGTACGACCGATGCCAACGGCAAGGTGACATTCTCGGGGCTGAGACTCGGCAAATACTTCTATCAGGAGGTCAGTACCGTGGATGGCTATGTGCTGGATGAAACCAAATATGATTTCAGCCTGACCACTGCGAACCTCAACATCCAAGTCACACGCGAGAACGTACCTGCCAAGGGCAGCATCACCGTCCGCAAGGTGGATGCGACAGGCGCACCTCTTGCTGGGGCGGAGCTGCTGTTGGAGACTTCCGCAGACGGGAAGACGTGGACGGAGGTGGGCAGAATCACCACCGACAGTACAGGCGTCGCCAAGTGGGAAAATCTTAAAACCGGTGTGCAGTACCGTGTGACGGAGACCAAAGCCCCAGCAGGGTACACGCTGCTGACTGAGCCGCTGTTCGCCGGAGTATTGGACAGCAGCAACCGCGATGTCACCATCACCGCCTGCAACAATGCAGGATTTGCCCTACCGTTTACGGGCGGCACGGGATTTACAACCTATTTCCTGCTTGCAGCACTCATGCTTTGCATGGGTGTTTATTTTTGCAAAAAAATCGAAATGAAGGAGAACACCAAATGAAAAAGATCCATCGTGTATTGGCCATGCTCATGGCCGCTATTATGGCATTGAGCCTCATCACCACAGCGTTCGCAGAGCCGATCATCGACACCAGCAGGAAAGCATCCCTTTCTGTCTACAAGTACGACATCACCAAGGCCAGCAACGACGGTGCGTGGGATGTGGAGTCCTATGTTTCCACCGGTCTGCACGATGATGCCGTCGTGGACAAGCTGAGCAAGTACGCCATTCAGGGCGTGGAGTTCACCTACCTCCGCGTGGCTGACATCACCATGAGCAATGAAGCGGTAGACGGTCAGCGGCAGGTGGGTGTGCTGTATGGCTTTGATGGCTCTGAACGCTCCAATGCTGTGCTGTCCGCCATCGGCCTGACTGCCGCAGACGCTCACAAGACTGAGGGCGGTATCAACTACTTCACCAGCGACAACCTGAACAACAAGCTGGCCGCAGCTCTCGCAGCCAACGCTACGAATGTGAAGAACGCTCTGGAAACCGCCGTGAAGAACGGCGGTGTGGCTATGCCCGAAACGGATGCTTCCGGCCACACCTCCGCATCCGACATGGAGCTCGGGCTTTATCTGGTAGTGGAAACCCGCGTCCCCGAAATGGTCACCAGCACTTGCAATCCTTTCTTTGTGAGCCTGCCTATGACCACCATTGACGGCGCGGCGTGGGATTACGATGTGACCGTCTACCCCAAGAATCAGACCGGCAATCCTGACCTTGAAAAGACCGTGCGCGAGGACAAAAACTCCACCGGCAAGAATACCGGCAGCCTGACCGACATCAAGGATGGTTACGCCCATACCGCTACCGCTTCCGTGGGCGACACCGTGGACTACCAGATCATCAGCACCCTGCCCACCATCACCTCCAAGGCGTCTGCTCTGAGCGAGTACACTTATGTGGACACGCTGAGCAAGGGCATCAAGTACAACAAGAACGATGTGGTCATTGAGTTCTTTAAGGACGCTGGCTGCACCGACAAGATCGCCACCTGGGCCGAGAACTCCGGCAAATTTACCGTGGGTTACGATGATACCGCCAACACCATGACCATCTGCATGATCGAATCCGGTCTGAGCGAGATCAACGAATCTGAGAGCGTTTATACCGACAGCGTCAAGCGTGGCTACAGCGACTGCACCATGCGTATCTCCTACGCTGCCACCCTGACCGCCGACACCAAGATGGGTGATAACGACAATCCAAACGAGGTCGTGCTGACTTGGAAGCGCACCAACACGACCTACTTTGATACCCTCAAGGACTGCTGCCATGTGTACACCTACGGCATCGACGTTCTCAAGCAGTTCAGCGATAACGGCGGCAACCTGCGGAACGTGAAGTTCCGGCTGCACAACGATACTGACGACTGCTATATCATCGCGGAGCAGAAGGACGGCGTGTACTACGCCAAGGGCTTTGCTTCCAAGAAGTCCGATGCTACCACCTTTGTTCCCAACGGCAGCGGCCACATCGTGGTCAAGGGACTGGAGGACGATGCGTATAGCCTGACCGAAATTGCCACCGACAAGGGCTATGTGCTGCTGAAGGAAGCGGTCAAAATCGCTATCAAGACCGCTGAGAACGGTCAGTGCGAGAAGTGCGGCACCAAGCTGCTGACCGCCTCCGCCACCGTCAACGGCAAGGATGTCACCATGAGCGACGGCAACGCCATTGTGCCGCTGACTGTGGTCAACAACCCCGGCTTCGACCTGCCCAAAACCGGCGGCTACGGCGTTTGGATGTATACGGTGGGCGGCGTTCTGTTGCTGGGCGCAGCGGCGTTTATCGTGATCCGCAGCCGTAAGCACAAGAACGAGCGGTGAAACGCTGGTTACTGGCGGCGGCTTGCGGCGTTGCGGCGTTGGGGCTGATGCTTTACCCATTGGTGGGAGAGCTGGTAAGTGAGAAATATCATTCAGACGTTGAAACCACATATACCGCCGCCATTGAGGATACCGATGCCGCTGAACTGACCGCCCAGCGGGAAGCGGCAGAGCAGTACAACGCCATGCTGTCCGGCACGGCAAGTATTTCTGAGGGAGAGGCTTCGGCCTCTCCCTTGCCGTATGCGGAACAGCTCACAGTGGGCGGTGTTATGTGCTACATCGATATTTCCAAAATCAACGTGTATCTGCCGGTGCAGCACGGCACGGACGCGGACACGCTGGAAAAGTCAGTTGGCCATGTGGTAGGGACTTCCCTGCCAGTGGGCGGCAGCAGCACCCACGCGGTACTGTCGGCCCACAGCGGCATGGCGAGTTCCAAGCTGTTTTCGGACATCGACCAGCTTGCAGAGGGCGATGTGTTCTACATCCATGTACTGGGCGACACATTGGCCTACAAAGTGGACAGCATCAACACAGTGCTGCCGACAGATACGCGACTGCTCCAAATTGAGGACGGTAAGGACTATGTAACGCTGGTGACGTGTACCCCATTTGGGGTCAACACCCATCGACTTTTAGTTCGCGGACATCGTGTGCCGTACCTACCTGAACAGGAGGCCACTGCCGCCGAAGAAACGCGGGCGGCATCCTCGTGGACACACCACTACCTCACCGGTCTTGCCATCGGCCTTGGCACGGTGGTTGTGGCTGGCGGCGCTTACTTTTTGGTGAGGAGGGTGCGCCATGCGTAAGACATCACTTGTGCTGGCGGTGCTGCTGGCCGTGGCGGGCATCTGCATCATGCTGTGGCCGGTGTTTACGGGACACAGGCTTCAGAACAATGCCGCAACTGCCGTACAGGAGTTCTTGGCTGACCGTGATGAGCCGGAGCAGTTGTATCCCGAACTGCTGGTGGATCTACAGGACTATAACCGTCAGCTTTACGCAGAAAAGCAGCGTAATCTCACCAACCTTGAAGCCTGCGAAGAACCCGCCGCCGACTTGACTGCCTACGGTATTGAAGATGAGATCATCGGCGTGTTGGAGATACCGGCTATGGAACTGACCATGCCCGTCTATCTGGGCGCGTCCGACGCTCGCCTTGCCGTAGGCGCGGCAGTGCTGGGCAACACCTCCGCACCCATCGGCGGGGACAGCACCAACTGCGTCATTGCCGGGCACCGGGGCTGGAAAGGCGCGGATTATTTTCGACACATCGACCGTTTGGCGGTGGGCGATACCGTTACGCTGACAAACCTGTGGGAAACCCTGACGTATACGGTATCGGACATCCAGATTATCCTGCCCCACGAGGTGGATAAGATCAAAATCCAGCAAGGACGCGACCTGCTGACGCTCATCACCTGCCACCCCTATGCCGGCGGCGGGAGGCAGCGGTATGTGGTGTGCTGCGAGAGAACGGAGGTGAGATAACTATAAGCATTTTCGGCAAGGTGACCTTCGTAGGGGACGATGATATCTTCTACGACGATGCCGACGACTTTTTGGACTGCATCCGGGAGGAATTGCCCTACCGTGATACCACAGGGTTTCGCTATGAAGTCCTGACAGACGATCCCGCTATCCGCAAGGCAGCAGATGACATCCTGTTTGACTTTCTTGGTGAGGAAAACCCCTGTGAGCTGGAAGATTACACACAGACGATGGGAGGAATTTAGTATGAACGTAAATCGGGAGATGCTGGCGTTTCTGCGGAAGCAGTACCCTGTGGGTACACGCATCCGGCTGGACTCCATGCAGGATCCGTATGCACCGGTGGAGGCTGGCACGACGGGGAAACTGGACTATATCGACGACGCCGGGCAGTTCCATATGAAATGGGACAACGGACGGACGCTGGCGCTCATCCCCGGCGTGGACAGCTTTACCGTTTTACCGCCCGAGCTCAGCATGACGAAGCTGTATATGCCGCTTACCGCCGAGCTTTATGAGCCGGATGTGTATGGCAATATGCAGGGAGAGCCGGAGCTGCGGACCGGACACGACCTGACCGCGTATGAGGACCATATCCGCAGCGCACTGGTGAAGTATCGGATGCCGGAGGAGACCGCCCGCGGCATCATGCACTGGTACGATACGCCGGACAGTGTGAACGACAAGGTGCGCTCCGTCACCTTCAACGTGGAGCGGCGAAACGGCAAGCTGTGGGGTATCGCGGAATGTCAGATCAGCGGCGAGTTGTCGGCGGCAGAGCTGACCACACTGAAGGAGTATATTGAAGGACAGGCGTCGGACGGCTGGGGCGAGGGTTTCGAGCAGCATGAGATCGCCGTTGGACGTGGCAGCGAGCTGTATGTGCATCTGTGGCAGGATTACGGTTGGAGCATCCAGACGGAGCAGGAACGCTTCTGCGCCCACTTTGATAAGCTGCCGGAGATGTGCTTCACGCTGCTGCCTGGCACGGGACAGCTCATCTGTATCAAGCGCGGCGAAAGCGGGTACTACCCCAGCGATTGGTCTACCGGTGATGCCCACGAGAACCGCCGTATCGCGGATGAGCAGAACAGAAAGAGGGGTGTGACGCCCGCCCAAGAGGAGGCCATGAAGATCGGCAGCATGTGCGGCTGGGATGTACCCGGTGCAGACCCGGACAACTGTGAGGACATCGTGCAGCGGCGAGGAGGGATGGAGCTTGGATAGAAAGGTTATTTCCATATACATGGGCAATCCCGACAACAGCAATCACGCGGAGCTGGAGCTGCCCGCCACGCCGTGGGAACTGGCGGATGCCATGGACAGACTGCGCCTGTCAGAGGGGCAGGAACCCTATTGGCAGGTGGAGGACATGGGCCGATATGAATTTCTCGCCCCGCACCTTGACGGGTATGATCTGTACCAGTTTAACGCACTGGCAGAGAAGCTCCGTACATTCGGCGATGTGGATGCCGTGGCCTTCGAGGGCTTAGTGCAGATGGAGCTTGACAAGCTGTATCAGAACAACGGCGGTGAGCTGACGCTCCGGCGGGTACTGGATCTGGCATACAGTGCGGACTGCTGCCATGTGGTGCAGGGCATCACAGACGATGCGGCGCTGGGGCAGTTCTACGCGGAGAACGATTTTCTTCCGGATTTGGCAACCGTGCCGGACAGCGTATTGGAAATGCTGGACTACGACAAGATCGGCAGATCGATGCGGGAGGGCGAGGGCGGCGTGTTCACGCCCCACGGCTATGTCATGCAGGAGTCCGAGCTGCGGCAGGCTCCGCCTAATTTGGGCAGACCGCCACGAAAGCCGCCGTATATGATCTACTTCCTCTGCGTCAGCGACGTCCGTGCCGTAAAGCTGTACCTGCCTGCAAAGCAGGCGGAGCTGGACGCCGTGCTGAACTGCCTGGAGGTGGACAGCTGGCAGGAAGTGCGGTTGGAGGATCGTGACGCCGCCATGCCGGAGATGTGGTTCTTCACGGATATGGCTTGCGACAGCATGGAGCAGGTCAACCGCTTCGCACAGTGCCTGACGGAGCTGGATATGAATAGAGAACTGATAAAGTTCAAGGCCGTGGCCGGTCATCTGAACATCAGAAGCCTGGACGATGCGCTTGCACTGGCAGAGCATCTGGGCGAATACGTCCTTGAGCCGGGCATCCACTCTCTGGAGGGGTTGGCGAGGGAGGAGCTCTCCGTCATCGTGAGCGATCCGGATCGTGACCTGCTGACGCGGCATCTGAACATGGAGGCCTACGGGGCAGACCTGTTGTGGCGAGATCAGGGGCTTTTCAGTGACTATGGCTATATCTGCCGTCCGGATGGACAGCCGCTGCAAGTACCGCGGCAAGGCGTGGACATGACCATGCAGTAAAATTTAACAACAATGGGGCCGCTTTCCGAAAAGGGATGGCGATCCCTCTTTTGCGCCCTTTTCGGTGAACGGTCACCGGAAGGGAGTGCAAGAATGACGAAGGAAACCGTCGCCCTGTATCTGGAAAATGGATTTAAGGGGCGCAGAAATGTGATCAGCAGCCGGGAATTGGAGCGTGTGCTGGGCATCAGCAGGAACGAGCTGCAGCGGCGCGTCAACCGTCTGCGGCGGGACACTGTACCCATCGCGGCAGACCAGCGGGGCTACTACTTCGCGGAAACGGCGGCGGAGGTCTATGATACCATCCGCGGCTTGCAGAAAATGCGCAGCGGACTGGACGCGGCTATCTCCGGACTGGAGCGTGCGTTGGAGAAATTTGATGCGTGACAGCCTGATAAAGCTCATGCCTTGGATGGGCGGTAAGGGACAGCTTATGTGGGCCATACAGATGCTCTTGCCCATCCACTATAAAACACTGGTAGATGTGTTTGGCGGCAGCGGTATCATCACGCTGAATACCGCCGTGCCGAAGGGGTGCCTGCAAATATATAACGACCTGAACCACGACCTGTATAACCTGCTTTTCTGCGTCAAGCACCGCCCTATGGCCCTGACGAAAGAACTGAGCTTTCTCCCCATCAATGCCCGCGACGAGTTTGATGTGCTGCGCAGACAGCTGCAGGGCGAGGACTTCACACAGCTGTATTTGGATGAGGAGCTGCAGCTGGCAGAGCAGATGTTCCCACCGCCGGAGGCGGAGGAGGTCAAGCGGCTGCTGCAAAGCCGTGCGGAGCTGTCGGATGTGCGCCGCGCCGCCGCTATCTACAAGCTGCAGCGATACAGCTATAACGGCAACGGCGACAGCTATGGTGTGAGCTCCTGCGATATACAGCGGTTTTTTCGGGATATTTGGGAGTGTTCTCACCGCCTGAAGGATGTAGCACTGGAGAATAAGGATTTCGAGAGCATCATCACCACCCACAATGATCCGCAGACCACGGTCTATTGTGACCCGCCCTATTATGAGGCGGAGCGTTACGCGGTGGAATTCCCACGCAGTGACCATCAACGGCTCCATGATGTGCTGGCGCAGCACAGGGGCTTCGCCATGGTGTCCTATAACAACTGCGACTATATTCGCAGGCTCTACGAGGACTTTTTCATCTATGAGGTGGAGCGTCCCAACAGCCAATCCAAGAAGAAAAATGACATATACCGGGAATACATCATGACCAACTATGACCCCCGTGTTTTTGCATCGCAGATGACGATATTCGGCGATTACAGCAGCAATGGGAAGATATGCCGACTGGTGCATATCCCGGAACGACCTTTGAGAACTTGAGGAGGAACTATCATGAAGAACGAAATGACACTGGACAAGACCGGCCTGACCATCCCCGGCAGTGAGTTGGCAGAATGCGGCATGGCGGGCGTAGATCTGTCTGCCCAGATGACGCACAGCCTTCTGCTGCTTATGCCTCGTGAGATGACAGCGGTGCAGACGGCAGACGCGCTGGCCGGACTGTTTGACGCGGCATCGCAGCTTGTGTCTGCCCTGCTGGACGCCTGTCGTATGCCCTGCTGCAAGAACTGCGATTCGGACGTGAGGGAATTCGACCTCGATGCCGTGCCTGCGCCGATCCGGAAGCTGCTGCTGGATAGCGGCTGCTGCCCGGCCCTGCTGGAATGCTATCTGGAGGAAGGAGATGTGGTCTATGCTGCCGAATGAGGCAATGTACCCCTACACGGCGAAGGAGGCAAGGGACAGGGGCGAGTTGGAGGTGTGGCGTGCCAATTTTCGCACCAACTGTGCCTGTGCCGGGGCGATAGAGCTGGCGATCCATCGGGACTTTGACGGAATGCATCTCAAGGACGGCTGCGCCAAAAGCGTCATTGACCAGTACGGCTATAGGCGTGTAGGGTATGTGCTGGCCAACACCTTGCAGCTGCACGCCTATGACGGACGCTACCATGAGACCAATAAGAGATGGAGCAGCACCATCTTCGTGCCCGAGGACGGCGGACACCGCCATACCTTCCTCATAAACAGCCACCCCGCCGTGCTGGACGGCTTCGCCAGTGACTACCGAGCGGAGCTGGCAAGGCTGCATCTGTTCGGCGCAGAGCATTGCGAACCCAATTCCGGCGAACAGGATTTCACCGGTCGCGTGCTGGTGCTGTCACCGGACACGCTGCGGGAATCCTGCTGGCAGCCGGAGAACCAGCTGTGGCTGGCCTTCAGCGGTTTTGGCTGTCGCCCCCATGCCCGTGGCCGCTCGGTGCTCTGCACCTGCCTGGGCGACGGAGAAACGACAAGGTGGAATCGCTCTGAGTTCCTGGGCATCATCCGCGACGAGTGCATCCCCGACTGGGCGGCGGAGAAGCTGGCCGAGCTGCGGCAGAACCAGGGCGTGCCCGCCATGGGCGAAATGACGATGTGAAGGAGGAAGCTATGAGATATGTGAAACGTGCAGTGCTGGTCTGCGGCGCAGCGGCACTGCTCTGCTGGCTGGTTTCCGTGGCGGCCTACGCCACCGGCAGCGGCGATGTGGCCGGTGCGGTGGAAAGTACATGGGCGGCGGCATCAGGGCAGATCAAGACCGTTGTCAACAATGTGGTATTTCCTGCCATTGATATGATCCTCGCCATTTTCTTCTTTGTGAAGCTGGGGACTGAATATTTTGACTATCGAAAAACGGGACAGTTTGAGTGGACAGCGCCGGCCATCCTGTTCGCGTGTCTGGTTTTTACCCTGACCGCACCGCTGTACATCTGGGACATCGTGGGTGTGTGAGCGTGCCTATGTTCAATTTTCGGTTGGCTTTTTGCGAAAAGCGTGGTAAAATAACATGGAAATGACAGAGAAAAGAGGTGGCACGATGCAGTATACGCTGATGCACAAGAACATCGCTGTCGCCGATATGGAGCTGGATGAGGCGACAAGCTCTATCCAGCGGATCGGCACGGTGTACCGACCGGAGCATCTTCCGGTGGCTACGGCATCAAAAAGAGACGGCGTGGATCGTGCCGCGCTCAATGCATGGTGGATCGACCGCTGTATCCCTGCCAGCCGCTCCGGTGTGCGAAAGGCGCTGGAAACGCTGAACCTGCCCAATACGCAGGTGCTGCTGACGCGCTGCTTCGGCCTGAGCCTCTCGGATCAGTATTGGGTCAGACCCTATGGCAGTGATCTCCAGTGGGAGCGCATCAACTTCTTCGAAAATCCCTTCTCGGAGGACATCGGTAACGTCCTGTTGGGCAAAACCACGGACGCGGTGAATTTCGATTTCAGTTCCCCAGACAACACGACCAATGGGTATCTGAAAAAGCGGTGGAAGATCATCGGCGGGAAGCGGTGTCTGCTGAAAGCAGGAAGCAATCCCTTTATGCAGCAGCCGTTCAACGAGGTGATCGCATCACTGGTGGCGGAGAAACTGGGTATCTCCCACGTGCCCTATACGCTGCTGTGGGATGATGACACGCCCTACAGTGTCTGTGAGGATTTCGTTACGCCGGACACGGAACTGGTCAGTGCGTGGCGCGTGATGCAGTCCATGAAAAAGGATAACAGCACATCGGTCTACCGCCATTACCTGAACTGCTGTGAGGCGCTGGGCGTTAGGGGCATGGAACACGCAGTGGATCAGATGATCGTGCTGGACTACCTTATCGCCAACGAGGACAGGCGTCAGAACAACTTTGGCCTGCTCCGCAATGTTGATACACTGGAGTGGCTGGGAGCCGCGCCTGTCTTCGACAGTGGCTCATCCATGGGCTACGACAAGCTGACGCCGCAGATACTCTCTGCCCGTACCATTGAATGTAAGCCGTTCAAGAAGACGCATGAGGAGCAGCTCAAGCTGGTGACCTCCTTCGACTGGATCGACTTCGGTAAACTGAACGGCATCGAGCAGGATGTCCGCGACATCCTGGATCAGGCCGGTGAGTACATGGATGAGAACCGTAAGACCGCAATCATCTCTGCATTCTCCTCACGGCTTGGGCAGCTGATGGTCTTGGCACAGGTGCAGCGGCAGGAGGATGACGTGGCACAGGATGTAGAACAGGACAGGGCGCAGGACTACGGCTTTAAGATGGAGCTGTGACCTGCAACATAATACGATAACAGGAAGCACCCTGCTGACGGCGGGGTGCTTCCTGCGTTTACGGAGGTGAGAGCTTATTTTTATTTGGGACTTTGTAGCCGATACGGTGCTGGGTCAGATCGTGGACTGGTTCTACGGCCAGATCGTGGGCTTTCTCGGCAATTTCTTTTCGGAGATGGGCGGCATGGGCGCGGAGCTCTTTGAGATGAGCTGGGTGCAGAGCGTGGTGCTGTTTTTCTCCTATCTTGGCTGGGCGCTGTTTGCCATGGGGCTGGTGGTAGCCTGCTTCGAGTGCGGTGTGGAGTATTCCAGCGGACGTGGAAACGTAAAGGAAGCGGCTTTGAATGCCATAAAGGGTTTTCTGGCGGTCTCCCTTTTTACGCAGGTACCGGTGCGTTTGTATGAGCTGGCGGTATCGCTGCAGGCCGACCTGACGGCAGGCATCACCGGCTTTGGGACGACCAGCATCGGGGACGCGGCAAAAGCGGCGCTGGAGGATTTTAACGCCGTGGAGAGCCTGACATCTCCCGGACAAATCATTTTGCGGGGCTTTGGCCCGGTGACCAGCGGACTTATGGTCATCTTCTGCCTTGCGCTGATGGCCTATGCGGTCATAAAGGTCTTCTTCGCCAACCTTAAGCGCGGCGGTATTTTACTCATTCAGATCGCGGTGGGCAGTCTGTATATGTTCAGCGTACCACGCGGCTACGGGGATGGCTTCACACAGTGGTGCAAGCAGGTCGTGGGACTGTGTCTCACGGCCTTTTTGCAGGCCACCATCCTTGTAGCTGGCTTGATGGTGTTTAAGGATCACGCGCTGCTGGGCCTGGGGTTGATGCTCTCTGCCGGAGAGATCCCCCGTATCGCCGGTGCGTTCGGGCTGGATACCACCACGCGGGCCAATATCTCCTCGGCTGTCTACACAGCGCAGAGCGCGGTCAGTATGGCACGGACGGTGGTGGCCGCGGCAAAATGAGAGTTATCACCATGGGAAGTCTTTTCGATGGAATAGGAGGCTTCCCGCTGGCGGCCATCCATAACGGCGTTGTGCCGCTGTGGGCCAGCGAGATCGAACCGTTCCCCATCCGCGTCACACGGGAACGACTACCGGGAATGCTGCACTACGGGGATATCACGAAGCTGCGTGGGGACGAGCTGCCGCCCGTGGACATTATCTGCGGCGGCAGCCCCTGTCAGGACTTGTCCGTGGCTGGAGCGAGGGCGGGGCTTGCCGGTGAGCGTTCCGGCCTATTTATGGAACAAATCAGGATCATAAAGGAGATGCGAGATGCAGATGTTTTACGAGGACGAACAGGTATCCATGTTCGCCCCCGATTCATGTGCTGGGAAAATGTCCCCGGCGCATTCTCCAGTGGGCAGCAAAAGGGAGATGACTTCCGGGTCGTCCTGGAAGAAACACTCGGAATTGGTGTATCAGGAATTCATGTTCCTGAAAATCACCCTTGGGGATGGCGATATTCTGGGGCAGCCATATTGGGAGATTTTGTCTCCCTATGTTGGCGAGTCCTCGACGCTCAATACTGGGGTGTGCCCCAGAGTCGTAAAAGGATCTTCCTTGTGGCAGATCTTGGAGCCCCAGCCTCAGCGCAAATATTATTTGAGCCGGAAAGCCTGCCTGGGCATTCTCCGTAGAGCGCGGAAGCGCGGGAAGGAGTTGCCTGCAACGCTGAAGTTGGCGTTGGAAATGCAGAGCGGCCTGCGGATGATCGATTTGGTAATATTGGCGCAGATGGGGCTTATCAAGGCGTACCATATCAACCAGAGGAACGAGGGTATCGACCTGGGCGATACGGCGGGGGCGTTGATGGCGACCTCCAATTTGCAGATGCAGACGTTCGTGGCGAGCTTCTCCGCCGGTGCGGGAGCCAGCGCGGGCGGCATCGGTTACCGCGAGGGCGTCGCACCGACACTGAAGGCCGGCAGCAGCGGCAACAGTATGCCCTCCGTACTGTGCATCAACGACCAGGGCGGAGAGCGTATGGACATCGCTGCGGATATAAGCGGCACACTGCGTTCGCAAGAATACGGTCATCAGCCGCTGATATTCGAAAACCACGGTATCGACGCCCGCTACCGGCAGATGGGCGACGTAGCACCTACCATGTCGGCACGCTGCGGCACCGGCGGTAACAATGTGCCGCTTGTGGGGGAGCAGGTCTACTGCCTTGCGGGGAATACGATAGACCGCGAACCGGAGAACGGCGGAAATGGTATTGGGTATCAGGAGAACGTATCCTATACGCTGACCGGCTTTGACCGACACGCGGTGTTCCGCCGCCAGCGTGTGGATGCATTTACCACTGACGAGATCGCCGGTACCCAGAGCGCCCGGCAGAGCAAGGACGCCACTGACCTGATACTCCATACCTGCGAACTGATGGGCGACAAGGATCTGCCCATCCTGCTCATCCGCCGCCTGACCCCGTTGGAGTGCGAACGGTTACAGGGTTTTCCGGATGGCTGGACAGATATCCCCGGTGCGTCTGACAGCGCGCGATATAAGGCACTGGGCAACAGCGTAGCCATCCCCTGCGTGGATTTCGTGATGAAGTGTATGGCGGACGCCATACGGGGAAGCGATTAAACATAACTTGTCCATTGTGCTTTATTTGCGCCTGCTTCTTCGTTGTACTTGCCAATAGCTTTCCCACCGCGCTTCGACTATGCTTTGCTTGCCTCGGAGGGAGGCGGAAAGGAGCACACCATGGAGGAAAAGAAAAACCTCTGCGCACCCATTCCGCTGTCGCTGCACCAGCGGCTGCGTGCGGAGCAGGAGCAGCGTGGACAGACGCTGGCAGACTACATCACGGACATACTCAACGAACACTTTGAAGGAGGAGAAAAAACCATGGGCAATACCAATCGCACCATCGCCTTTCAGGTACCGGAAGAGCTCTTTGACCGCCTGAAGGATTACCTTGTCAAGCACGGCTTGAAGCAGAAGGACTTTATTCTCGGCCTCATCGAGCGGGAGCTGAACGACGCAGTGGATGCGGAATAACAACATGCAGAGCCGCAGGCGTGTGCCTGCGGCTTCACTTTTGGAGGAGAACTATGTACCTATACCCAGAAAATCTGACAGCTCGCCCGATGCTGTGGCTGTGGACGCTGCGGGACGTGGCATTCATCTGCGTCGGCCTATTGCTGTCGGCACTGGCACTGACGCAGGCCGGCACCGTGGTTCCGCTGGTGGTCACAGCGGCACTGGCCTTTCTCTGCATTCGGCACGGCGGCGTCAGCATGCTGGACTTTCTGCGCTACGCCGCAGCGTTCTTCTTTTTCGGGCAGCAATACTACGAATGGAGGGAACGAGTATGAGAAAGAAGAAGTCCACGCAGCAGCTGGTGGGCATTGAGAGCGTGACGGACAGCAGCGTGCTGACGGCAGGCGGTGAGTTGACCTTTTACCTTGTGCAGCCTACTAACCTGAACGTGCTGCCGGAGTCGGGTGTCCGCACGAGGGTGACAGCACTGCTGAATGTGCTGAAGACCTCGGCAGAGATGGAGCTGCTGGCGTTAGACTCTAAGGAGTCCTATCAGGATAACCGTCTCTATTATCGGCGCAGAACAGAGGAGGAAGGCAATCCCGCTATCCGCACTCTGCTGGCACAGGACCGGCGGCATTTGGACGATGTGCAGACCATGATGGCATCATCCAGACAATTCTGCTTTGTGCTGCGGCGCAGAAAGACGGACGGTGCGATCAACCTCGCAACAGTGGAACAGCGGCTGCGGGACAGTGGCTTTACCGTTCGCCGAGTGGAAGGAGCGGAACTATTGGAGCTGCTTGCGATTTATTTTGAACAGGACGCCACCCACGAGGCGTTTGACCTCATAGACGGTGCGCATTGGCTGACGGCGGAAGTGGAGGCGTGCCTATGAAGAATCCGTTTCGTAAGAAAACCCCATCACCGCAAGAAACGTTCGTTCGCACCTATCTGGACAGCATCGCACCGGGCGTGGTGAAGTTCGAGGTGGATCACTACATCTTCGGCAATACCTACCGCTGCGTCTGGGCACTGCGGGAATATCCCGCCAGCACCGAATCTCAGGCCATCCTGCGGCACTTGGGCGAAAAAAGCGGCGTGACGCTGCGGATATATTGCCGGCAGGTGTCCCCCGGTGAGGAGGACAGGATCATCGACAACGCCAACAAGAAAAATAAGCTGGACCGTTCAGATCCTAACAAGCTGCGGCAGGCAGTGGAGGCCGAGAGCAACCTGCGGGATGTGGCGGAGCTGGTGCATAGGATGCACCGAGAGCATGAGCCGCTGCTCCACTGCGCCGTGTATCTGGAGATGACGGCGGACAGCATGGAGCACCTGCGGCAGCTTCAGACCGATGTGCTGACGGAGCTGGTGCGCTGTAAGCTGAATGTGGACAAGCTGCTCCTGCGGCAGAAGCAGGGCTTTTACTGCGCCAGTCCCGTAGGCTATAACGCCCTTGGCCGGGAGTTCGAGCGCGTACTGCCCGCTGGCAGCGTGGCCAACCTGTACCCATTCAACTACTCCGGCAAAACAGATCCCAACGGCTTTTATATCGGCAAGGACAAATATGGAAGCAACATCGTGGTGGATTTCGACCGCCGCGACAGCGATAAGACCTCTGCCAATATCCTCATCCTCGGCAACAGCGGACAGGGCAAGAGCTACCTTATGAAGCTGCTGATCTGCAACCTGCTGGAGGCAGGTAAATTCGTTATTTCACTGGACGCGGAGCATGAGCTGGAGGAGCTGTGCGGCAATTTGAACGGCTGCTTCGTTGATCTGATGGCCGGTGAGAAGCGTATCAATGTGCTGGAGGTGCGGTGTTGGAACGAGGACACAGAGGCGGACGAGTCCGCACCGGGGGCTTTCCGCAAGTCCACACTGCTGGCGCGGCACATCTCTTTCCTGAAGGACTTCTTCCGCGCCTACAAGGACTTTTCCGACCCGCAGCTGGATACCATTGAGATCATGCTGTCTGCACTGTATAAAAAATGGGGCATTTCTGAGGAAACAGACTTCCGCCAGCTCAAGCCGGGGGACTACCCCGTCCTATCCGACCTGTATGCGCTCATCAATAATGAACTGGTGAATTACAGGAACGGCAGCCTGTACACGCGGGAGCTGTTGCAGGAGGTGCTGCTGGGCCTGCACTCCCTGTGCGTGGGTGCGGACGCGCCGTTCTTCAACGGGCACACCAACATCTCCGACGATAGGTTTCTGGTATTCGGTGTAGGCGGCGTACTGACGGCGGCCAAGAGCCTGCGGAACGCCCTGCTGTTCAACGTGCTGGCATATATGTCGGACAGACTTCTGACGGCGGGCAACACAGTGGCGGCGCTGGACGAGCTGTACCTGTGGCTGTCCAATCCCGTGGCCATCGAGTACATCCGCAACTGCCTGAAGCGTGTGCGAAAGCGCGACTCCGCCCTGATGATGGCCTCGCAGAACTTGGAGGACTTCGACCAGGAGGGTGTGCGGGAGATGACAAAACCGCTGTTCGCCATCCCGCCCCACCAGTTCCTGTTCAACCCCGGCTCTATCGGCAGGCGGTTCTACATGGATATGCTGCAGCTGGACGAGGCGGAGTTTGAGCTCATTCAGCACGCACGCCGCGGCGAATGCCTGTTCAAATGCGGCATGGAACGGTATCATCTGGAGGTGAAAGCACCACCCTACAAGGCGGCGCTGTTCGGCACGAAGGGAGGCAAGTGATGGCGATACCTGCACTGGCGCGGCTGGCGGCAGCCGTGCTGACCAATGAGGATGGGCGCAGGGCAGCCGGCAAGGTGCTTGCCTTGATCCTGTCGCCGCTTATTATACTGGCGGCGTTCCTATGCTGCTTCGGTGACGGCGCGTCCCAGCACAACAACGCCGTGGTATCCGCGGCGTTCTATGGAGCGGAGTTCTCAGATAAAGTCCCCAAAGAATACCGCACACATATCACCGAGATGCAGGAGGCGTTCTCCCTTCTGGATTCGGCCACCGTCTATGTCAATCAGAAAGCCGAGGAAGGCAGCCTTGACCCGGTACAGGTCAAGGCTGTTTTCTTTGCCCTCTGCTTCGGCGACAACGCGTCGACCCGTGCTGCCGCAGACCGCTTCGTGGACTGTTTTTATAAAACGGAAACACGGACGCGCATGGTAACGGTGGTACAGGAAGATGGCACGGAGGAACTGGTGGAGGAGACATACGAAGTGGCCGTGCCCCTGCCGATGGAGGAGGCCTATGAAAAACTCACCACATGGCGTGGCCGCGTGGTGACAGATGCGGAGCGCAGCAACGCCGTGGACATCTACGCCATGGTCATGGGCAGTATGGGCGGCGATACCTTCAACGGTGATTATGAGTCGGGCGGCAGCGCACCAATCGAGCTGGATGTATCCATGCTCACCGACCCGACTACGAAGAACGCCGCCGACCTTGTGACCTACGTCACCAACGCATGGAACTCCGGCTGGGGCTATGTGTGGGGAACCTATGGGCAAGTTCTGACGCCGGAACTGCTGCAATATAAGCTGACGCAGTATCCGGATGGCGTAGGAAAGTACGCGGACTTCATCCGCGCCAACTGGCTGGGTAAACACACCGCCGACTGCGTAGGGCTCATCAAGGGCTACGGCTGGCTATCCACCGACACCATGACCATCGACTACGGTACACATGGCATGCCGGACATCGGCGCAAACGAGATGTTCTACAACGCCACACGGCGCGGCGGCATTGATACTATGCCGGATACGCCGGGGCTGGCGGTGTGGAAGTCCGGACACATCGGTGTATATATCGGCAACGGTGAAGTCGTTGAGGCCATGGGCACCAAGTACGGCGTGGTCAAGACGCAGCTGGAAGGCCGCGGCTGGACGCACTGGCTGGAGGTGCCTGGGATCGAGTATGAATGAGGGTAATTTGTAAAAGCTGATTGCTATTCTCAGATGTATCGGCTATAATAATGGAAGAACAGGTTGAAGGAGGTGCCACCGCTATGAGTACGCTGTCGCTCAGTGAGATCAAAGCCGTCGTGAAGGAATTGCTGGAACGCTACCACGCGGAATATGCGCTGTTGTTCGGATCGTATGCGCGCGGTGACGCCACACCTGATTCTGATATCGACATCATTATCGTGGGCGGAAAAGACTTTGTGCCCCGCAACATCTTCGCGCTGGCTGAGGACTTGCGTGAAATGACCGGGCGGGATGCCGATGTGTTTGAGATGCGGGAGATCAATATGGGAACGCCTTTTTACGAGTCCGTGATGAAGGAGGGCATCCGTATCGCATGAAGAAGACAGATACTGAACGGTTGAAGAAGATCGTTTCCCTGTGGGATGCACTGAGCAGCGAGATCGAACAACGAGGCATCTCACGAGAGATGCTATTGAGTGAGCAGTTTTCTCAATGGGCAGTAACCACGCCGGTTTATAACATCGGTGAACAGGTCTATCAGCTTTCACCGGAGTTCAAAAAGGAACATCCAGACATTCCGTGGAGCGTTGTCTCCGGGCTGCGGCATCGGTTGGTGCATGATTATGACGGTATCAACTGGTCGCTGATCGCAGACGTCATCTTCGATGACATGGATCCCTTCGTAGAACAAGTCAAAAGCATACTATCAGAGTAAATGAGGACAACGAAAAGCGCAGGCGAAGGCCTGCGCTTTTTCTGTGCCCAGCAAGGAGGAAACGACATGGCGTATGTAAAAGAACACCCACCGTCAGAGGTCTATCACCTGACGAAGAAAGAAAACCTGAACAGCATTCTGGAGGACGGCATGATACGCCGCTTCAGTGATATGGAATGCTGGTTCTGTGTCGACCTGCAAAAGATGAAAGCGTACATGGAGCGGACGGTCATGTGCGAAGGCAAGCCCTACTACAGCGTGGCAGGTCAGCTCTGCCGTTATCCCCAATTTGTACCGGAGGACTATGTCCTCCTTAAGCTCACACCCTGCCGGCAGGAGGACAGCTGGTATCGCTGGGAGCAGGAAATACCTGCGGGAAGCCCTGCGGAGCTGGTCAGGGCGGCGCATGAATTCTCCGCGCTGAAGATCGGCTACCGCGGCGACCTTGCATTTCACAATGCAGAGGTCATCGATGTGCCACAGTTTCTTGTGGAGGGGGTCACACAGGGCGAGCCGGTGCAGACCAACACAGAGCTGTGGGACATTCTCTCCCAGCGCATTGAAGATGAGATGGCAGACTATATGCGCCGTCTGGATCTGCGTACCCGCGACGAGCTGATACAAACAGCAGATGAGATCGACGCTATGATGACCTGCGACTGTGAACTGCGGCTGCTGGGAGAATGTCTCCCACGCGAGGAACTGGTCTTCCTGCTGGAGCAGGATAGACCGCTGGAGCAGATGAGCAAGGCGTGGATGGAGCATCGGAACGTAGATGTAGGTGAGACATTCCAGAGTCTGCTCACCGGCCTGTATGCAGAACAGCAGCACGATATGGACATGAAAATGTAAGGAGGCACAGCATGGGAGAAACCAATATCACCATCAATTTTGACGCGGCCAAGCTGGACGCACTGGAGTTTGTCCTCCGCAAGCAGCGGTCATCCGTGCAGCGGCGCATGGTGGAAATGCTCCAGCAGCTCTACGAGTCGGAAGTCCCGGAAGCGGTGCGGGAGTATGTGGACAGCAAGGCGACACCTGTCGCAAGGCCCAAGCGACCGGTACGGGCAGCAAAGGCAGCAAATGAGCAGGCAGCGGCTATGCAGCAGGAGGAATAACCATGGCACAGCATGAAGAAATCATCGTATGGCTCGACCGCAGGTGGAAGGAAGCCATTGAACATCATCTGAAGGATGAGACCTTACAGGAGCATCTGGAGAATGTGCTGGATGAACTGTGCAACCAACTTCCAGAGCGTGAATATGCACGTATCAGCCGAGAGATCTGGGAGGAAGATCGTATGGCACGGGAGAAAGCGGAGGCGGCACGTACCTATTCCGCATACCGCGTTGTAGAGGGCGGCGAGGAACATTACTTCCGCATGACGCCCGGCGAGGAGCTGCTGGATGCCGCAAGGACGCTCCGCAAATACCTCAAGGATACAGGCCACAGCACCGGCAAATTTATCTCTCTGTATTTGCAAGCGCAGCCTATCACGCCGGAGGAGTATCAGAACCTGATGCGTCTCCGCATGGAGAACACCGGAAAAGTTACCGGCGTGTTCGATTTAGATTTTGACAAGCGGGAGTTCTCCGCAGTCCACATCATGGACGGTTGGACAACGTGGGCGATGCGTGACGTATCTACAGCTGCCTACCGCGCAGTGCAGAAGCAATATGCGTCCGAGGACGGGATGTGGCGGAAGCTGCTGGATCACCTGAACGGGAAGGAGCTCACATCGGCGGGGCATCTCACCGCGCAGAATTTTTCGTTCAGCGATGAGATCCTGATAGAGAACGGTAAGCTGAATTTCTATGTGCAGGCTGACTTCGACGTGGACGCCGCCTTCGGCACATTCGTGTGTACGGACGAGAACAATGACTGGCTGAATATCTACGCCAACTACGACATCGCGCAGGACAGACCTTGCGATACGCTGGAGCTGAATCTCTGCAAGGGAGATGGCACAGAGGAGAACTGGAGCTATCACCTGAATGCTGCCGAGCAGGAGGTACTGGCTCGGAAAATGGAGGCGTTCTGCCAGCAGCAAAACGGCATGAGTCTGTGCGATTTTGCCCGACAGCTTCAAGAGGAGCCGGGGCCGTCTCCACAGATACAAATGTAGCCCCGTGTTTGCCCCTGTGGGCCGGTTTGTGGCCTCGCAGGGGCGCGGGAGGGTAAGGATAGCGGCCCCGGGGATTTGGAGCGTTTTCGGCCCGCTTTTCGGTGCGCCGAAAGCGGTAGCAGGAGAAAAGCATTGGCGCTTTTCTGCGCCAATGCCATTCACGGCAGCCCGCAGTGCGGACTGCCACAAGGGTTTGCGGCGTTTTGAGATTGACGCTGATTATCGGACTCCGAATGTGTTTTGGCGCTATTCTTTGCAAAAATACCCGTCAGCCCCGTGTTTACAAGGCTTTCGGGACGCGCAGGAAGGAGGTGTGACTCGATGGATAAAAATGGGAAAAGCAGGCACTCTGTTTGGCTGTCAGACGCCGTGTGGCGGGAGGTGGATGCGCTCTATAAGCTGGATAATTGCCCCACCCGCAACGAGTTCGTGGAGAAGGCTCTGCGGCAGTATTGCGGTCGCTTACACGCCGAGAGGACGGGCGCATATCTGCCTCGCGCACTGCAAGAGGTGCTGGAGGGTACGCTGGGCGTGTTCGGTGACCGGCTGGGCAGGCTGCTGTTCAAGCTGGTGGTAGAACACAACATGACCAACCATCTGCTGGGCGGCGATGTGGATATGACACGCGATGAGTACAGCAAGATGCGCGGCAGCAGTGTTCGTGAGGTGGCGTCCACCCATGGCAACATCTCCTTCAAGGACGTGCTGCTGTTCCATCAGGAGGAGTAACACATGGCGCGGCTGATACAAAAAAGCGGCTACATCAAGAATGGCAAAGCGTCTGGGTATATGGAGTATGTCGCCACGCGGGACGGTGTGGAGATCATCCAAAGCACCGAACCTGCGACCAAGAAGCAGAAACAGTTCATCAAAAGACTGCTGAAGGACTTCCCGGACGCAAAGGAGCTATTCGAGTACAGTGACTACCTACAGACGCCCAATCGCGGTACAGCATCCGCATTTATCGCCGTGACGCTGGATGCACATTTGCACGAAGTGGAATCCGAGAGCGGCTATATGTCCTATATCGCCCAGCGTCCCCGTGCCGAAAAGCATGGTGGGCATGGTCTGTTCAGCGAGGCAGATGTCACCGATCTCAAAGCGGCGAAGGCCGAGCTGGAAGCTCGCAACGGAAAAGTGTGGACGTTCATTTTCTCTCTACGGCGTGAGGATGCGGAGCGTCTGGGATACAACAAAGCCGCCGCGTGGCGGAATCTGCTGAAGCAGGAGAGCGCTGCTATTGCGGAGGCCATGCGTATTCAGACGGATGATTTTCGCTGGTACGCGGCGTACCACGATGAGGGGCACCATCCTCATGTCCACATGATGGTGTGGTCAACAGAGCCGAAGAAAGGATATCTCACGCGGGAAGGTATCGCTGCCATGCGCTCCAAGATGACGAACGCTATCTTCCATGAGGAGATGAAGGAGCTCTACATCAAGAAGGATGCTGCCTACAAGGAGAGCATCCAGACCGCAAAAGAGTCACTGCTGCTATATATCAGGATGCTGGAGAACAGCGAGTCAGCCGACCCCGTGATAGAGCAAAAGCTGTGTGACCTGTCCCACGCATTGGAGCAGGTCGACGGCAAGCACGTCTATGCCTATCTTCCCAAAGAGGTCAAGGCACAGGTGGATGAGATCGTGGAACAACTGGCGCAGATCCCGGAGGTGGCGGCTTGCTATGAACAGTGGTGGAAGCTGAAGGATGAGATCGCCGGTTACTACGGACGGAACACGCCGCCCCACCAGCCGCTGGTACAGCAAAAAGAGTTCCGCACCATTAAGAATATGATCATTCAGCAGGCGGAAACATTTCGGCAGCCTGTGCCGGAGCAAGCTCCCGTCAAGGCAGAGCCTAATGAGCAGCAAGTGCCGCCCTCACCTGAATCGCCTGTGGTCATGCCGCAGCAGCAGGCGGTCATGTCGCAGATCAAGATAGAGGGCGGTGCGGTCATTCAACTGCTCCACCACATGAGCCGTGTGTTCCGGGGCAATATGCCGGTCATTCCGCCCGTGCTGCGTATCGACTCCAAGCGCCGCAGGCGGTTACAGGAGAAGCGTATGGCCATGGGCCACAAGCGGGACGACCATGAGGACGAGCAGCTCCACCATGTCAACGGCAACGCCATGCAATAGGAGGTATAAAGCGTGGGCAAATTTGTATATTTCACATCCGCAGAGAAACGGCAGGCCAACGAGGTTGACCTGCCGTCTTTTCTGCTGGATCGAGGCGAGAAACTCATTATGGCCGGACGGGATTATCGGCTGGCCAGCGACCACAGCATCACCGTACGCGGGCCGATGTGGTATGACCATGCCGCACGGAAAGGCGGACGCGCCATCAGCTTCGTGCAGCAATTCTACGGCAAGACCTATCCCAAAGCGGTGACCATGCTGCTGGGACGGGATGGTCAGGACATCATCCCCATCGTCAAGAAAGAACCTGAGTCGAGAGAGCCGAAGCCTTTCGCACTGCCGGAGGCCTATCTCAATATGCGGCGGCTCTATGCCTACCTGACCACCCACCGGCGCATCGACCGCGACGTGGTCACGGAATTCGTGCAGGAGAAGCTGCTCTACGAGGATGCCCTGCACCACAACTGTGTGTTCGTGGGCGTGGACGAAAACGGCGAGGCCAAGCACGCCCATCTCCGCAGCACTAACAGTCAGGGCAAGGTGTTCCGCATCAATGTGGAGGGCAGCGAGGCAAAGCACAGCTTCCACAAGGATGGGACAGACTGTTCCCTCTATGTCTTTGAAGCACCCATCGACCTGCTGTCGCACATCACGCTCTATCCGGCAGGCTGGCTGGAACACAGCTATGTGGCCTGCTGCGGTACGTCTGTTCAGCCGGTGCTGGAGCGCCTGCGGCAGAATCCAAAGCTGGATACGGTCTATCTCTGCCTCGACAATGACGAGGCTGGTGAGGATGCCTGCGAGATCATGATGGAGGTACTGGCGGACATGGATGTGGACGTGGAGCGCCTGCGTCCGCAGGAAAAAGACTGGAACGACGACCTGTGCGCGAAGCGAGGCGGCCATGGATAACCTCTGGATACTCTTTGCAGCGGCGGGTGTCATGGTGGCCGTCATCGGCGGACTGTTGCTGCTGGGCGACCACTACACGCTGAACAACATCAAGTCCAAGACCGTGGGCGACGGGCAGCATGGCACGGCACGGTGGGCGACCGATGCGGAGATCCGCAAGGCCTACGCCCTCGTCCCCTTCCAAGTGCCGAACTGGCGGGCAGGCAAAAATCTGCCTGAAGCGCAGGGACTGGTGTTGGGCAGTATCAGCGGCAAGCACGGCATCACCGCACTGGTAGACAAGGACGATGTGCATTGTCTTATGATCGGTGCATCCGGCGTGGGTAAGACGGCGTATTTCCTGTATCCCAATCTGGAGTATGCCTGCGCCTGCGGTATGAGTTTTTTTGCTACGGACACAAAGGGTGACCTCGCCCGCAACTACGGCGCAGTGGCGGAGAAATACTATGGCTATCATGTTTCTGTAGTGGATCTGCGCAATCCCACGCGCTCGGAGGGCTACAACCTGCTGACGCTCATCAACCGCTATATGGATACCTCATTTCATGAACATAGCATCGAAGCATATGGCAAAGCGGAGAATTTGGCAAGTATTCTGGCTCACAGTATTATCGCGCCCAAAGGCGATGAAGACCGTGGTCAGAACGATTATTTCTACAAAGCGGCGGAAGGTGTGGTGGCCTCAGTGATTCTGCTGCTGGCGGAATTCCTGCCGCCAGATAGTAAGCACCCCACGGAGCGACGTCACCTCGTATCGGTGTTCATTCTGATTCAACAGCTTTTGGCACCCTCTGGTGTGCGAGGGAAAACCTATTTTAAACAACTGATGGATATGCTGCCGCCCCACCACAGAGCGCGAAATCTGGCATCGTCCGCCTTGGAATCATCAGATCAGGCAACGGCTTCCGCTATGTCCACAGCACTGGCACAGATGAATACGTTTATGGATATCGCATTGGAGCAGGTGATCTGCTTTGACAGCAATGTGGACGCGGAAAAATTTGCAAAAGAAAAGACGGCTATATTCTTGGTTTTGCCAGAGGAAGATAGGACTAAGAATTTTATGGCAGGGCTTATGATACAAAATTTATCCAAAGAACTGTTTGAGTTGGCCGAAAAAGGAAACGGGCGCTTGCCCAACCGCGTTGTCTTCTTCTGTGATGAGTTTGGCACAATGCCTGCCTTTGACGTGGAGGCACTGTTCAGTGCGGGACGTTCCCGAGGTATCACACTGGTGCCCATTATCCAATCGCTGGCACAGTTGGAGAAGAACTACGGCAGAGAAGGCGCGGAGATTCTGACGGACAACTGCCAGGACACCATCTTCGGCGGCTTCGCGCCCAACAGTCAGACGGCGGAGCAGCTCTCCAAATCGCTGGGCAGCCGCACCGTATTGTCCGGCTCGGTCAGCCGCGGAAAAAACGATCCCAGTCAGAGCTTGCAGATGATGGAACGCCCGCTGATGACGCCGGACGAGCTGAAATCCATTCCCAAGGGCAGCTTCGTGGTGATGAAAACAGGTACGCATCCCATGCAGACGAAGCTGCGGCTGTTCCTCGATTGGGGCATTACCTTCGGTGAGCCGTATGCCACACCGGAGCACGCGGCGCGGCCTGTGGCCTATGCCAGTCGTCAGGAATTGTTCCTCAGTATTGGCAAGAGATACAGCAGAAATAGTGACCAGCCCGCACAGGCGCAGCAGGCATCGACCACACAGAGAAGAGCGCCTCGCTCGGCCATGGGACTCTACAGCGAGGACACAAGGCCATGAGTTACTTCGGAAGCGTCTATGCAGACCAGGATCTGTCTCACCGCGCCAGGACGGTCTATATGTACCTGAAGGATCGCTCCAACGTAGGAGACACCTGTTGGCCCAGCGTCCGCAGGATCGCGGAGGACTTGAAGCTGTCCCGCCGCACCGTACAGCGGGCCTTGACAGACTTGGAACGTCACGGCTTTCTGGAACGCACACACCGCTGCCGTCCCAACGGCAGCCTGACCAGCAACCTGTACCGCGTCAAATGAGCAGAGAAAGAACGCACCTCCCACCAAGGGGGAGGTGCGCTCTAATGCTGTCACAAGGGTAGCGTCACCATGGCGTACCCAGAAGGACTCACTCTATCGGAGGTATTAAGGCAGAAGAAAGAACATGACAAGACTTGTAGAAGCAGAGCAAGTGTGCTATACTCTGACTCGTGTGTTTGTCTACGAGGAGGGCAGCTATGTTCTACACCGAGGAAGAAGTATCTGTAATTACTGGTCTGCTCAACGCCTACCTGGTGCGGGAACACGCCAGTGAAAAGGTCAGAGAATCATATACCAGGATCAGCGAGGGACTTCAAAGCCGTGTGCTGACCAGGAACGATTACGTTTGGTTGGAGAACGCCCTGCTATTCCTCCGCCCATATTGGTGGAATGACCGCGAGGACGGGCGGATGCTGATGGATGCCCTCTTACATACGCAGACACTGGCACGGAGAACGTAATAAAAATTGATGAAGGGTGTATCGCTCTCGATACACCCTTCATTTTTTATTCGGCAGTATTCCGTGTTTCACGTCCTTTGAGCATCTTGTCGGGGATCATAGACGCGCTGATGAGATCGGCAGGATCAACTTCCAGTGCATCCGCAATATCGAAGAACACATCCAGTGTGAAGTTGTGTGCCGTTCCGGGCGCTTCGATGACGCTCAGAAGTGAACGGCTGATACCAGCTTTCTCCGCCAGCTTTTCCTGCGACATTCCACGCAGCTTGCGGAGGGTGACGATGGCAATGCCGATTTGGATAAAGCGGTCATTGTTTTTGAACGAAACAGTTTTACTCATGCGGAATGTCCTTGCCTTTCGTGGTATGGGTAAATTATACTGTTTCTCCACGCCACTTTCTGTCTGAAATAGAAAGCGTTTGACACGAGATGGTGACAATAGTATAATCTAAAACAATCAAATGCTTTCCTAATAAGACAAAGATATATTGTTGCAGACAAGGTGAACGATGGAAATGGACAAACCGATACGCTGTGCGATTATCGGGCAGCATCCCCTACGATTCCCGTGGGGCTTCGATGAAGAAGATGAGTCCTGCGGCAAAATGAAGATGGAACTGGCGCAGCAGATCATGGTGCTGCGCCAGAATGGTGTGTCGCAGTTCCTTGTGGCCTGTGACTGCGGTGTGGGACTGTACGCCGCTGAGATCGTCAACGGTCTGCGGGCAACGACCGACCATGACCTGATGCTCATTTGCTACACGCCTCATGAGGAGCAGGCGACAAAATGGGCGCCCTATTTGCGGGAACGGTACTTCGATATGCTGACCGCCTGCACCTACCTGTCTGCTGTGTGCGAAGCTGGCGCACCGGGCGCGCAGCTCCAAGCCTACAAGAAGATCATCGACCTCGCTGATGTGGTGCTGTGCGTCTACGATACGGACATACCGGCCACAAGCAGCGCGGAGGATAGAGCGTTGGCCTACGCAGAGGGGCAGCACAAGTCGCTGGTGCTGCTGCATCCGACAGAACTGACCACAAAACAGATCTCCGCTGCCCATGACGCGAGATGACAAAGATCATGCTGTGTGCTATACTGTCGGCATCGAGCCAAGGAGGTGTCTGAGATGCCGTTCCAATACCATGTCCGCGAAATGACGGCGGAGACAAGCGCAGAAGAATTCGTGACACGCTTTGTCCGTGTGGAAAAGTTCTTGCCTTTCTGCCAGCAGTGCAGCAGCTACAATACCCGCTGGACGTGTCCGCCCTTTGACTTTGATCCCATGACCATCTGGCGGAGCTACACGGGACTGCGGCTGTATGCCCGCATCTTGCAGGCGGATGTGCCGGAGCAGCCGTTGGATGAAGCGGTGGCGGCACTGAAGCAGGAAAAGCGTCTGTACCGGCAAGAGCTTCAGCGGTGGGAGCGGGAAACGCCGGGGAGCCAGATGCTGCTGGCGGGCACCTGCGACCAGTGCGAGACGTGCGAAAAGGTACAGGGACATCCCTGCGGCAGACCGGAGCTGCTGCGCTACTCCATCGAGGCGCTGGGCGGCGATGTGGAGGACTGTTTGCAGCACTACTTCCACCTGCCCATGCTGTGGGGTAGGGATGGCAAAGCGCCGGACTACTTTGTGTTGGTGGGCGGTCTGCTCACTAAGTGACAACGAAAAATGACGGGTGTATCGGTCGATACACCCGTCATTTTTTCTCATTCTTCTTCGCGGCGTTGGCGGCGGCGCGGGCCTTGTCGCGGTTCTTGCGCTGGGCGATGAGATCGGCCTTGGCCTGCCGTTTCGCTTTTCGTTCCTGCAAGAGCTGCACCTCCTGCCGCTGGTACTCCTGCTCGTAGCGGGGATAGTGATGCTCCCGCGGCGGCTTGTACTGTGAAGGCAGCTCTGCGGCCTTCAGCGCCGCAGACCAGTTACCGAAGCGCTGGGCGATGTACGCACCACCCACGACCTCGCAGGGTGCGGGCGTATAGGACACATCGACGCACTGACGTACATAGGCGATGAGGTCGGCGTCGCTGGCGGTTTCATATTCTATCGCAAAAGCCTCGTCCTGCGCTTGCAGGGCCTCGATGGTGCGTTTGACGATCTGCTGGTGCAGTAGGTTATCCCCGTTGACCTGTGGCATTTTTATGTCCCTCCTGGGCATAATAAACTCAGCCAGATGGAGCGGCATCCTTCGTAAATCATCATCATTCAGGAAAGCATTTTTCGCCACCGGCTATGGTAAAACGATAGCATTTGCGGGGCGGGAAGTCAAGTATGGCATCAATGCCCGGACGAAAACAGTCGCTGGAGACCGAAACGGGAGGTATATCCGCCGAGCCTTTCCGCGATGATGGATGATAAAAAGGGTGTTCGCCGTCAAAAATCGCGTCAGGAGGAGTACGAAATGGCACGCAGAGGGGAGAACATCTATAAGCGCGGAGATGGCCGCTGGGAGGGCCGCTATATCCGAGGTCGGACGCCGGAGGGACGGGCGCAGTACGGCTACGTCTATGCCGCCACTTACAGCGCTTGCCGGGAAAAGCGGCGACAGTGCCTGCGGGAGCTGCCCCGCGAGATCACGCCAAGCAATAACATGACATTGCCGGAGGCTGTGGAGCTATTTTTCGTGGAACGGGAACAGAAACGGAAGCTGAAGGAGTCCACCGTCAGCCGGTATCGGTATGTGGTGCGGCAGTATATCCAGCCGCAGCTGGGCGCTGCGCCGCTGTATGCGCTGACGGAGCAGCGGGTAGCGGATTTTTACCGGAAGCTCCAGGAACAGGGTCTATCGGCCAAAAGCACACGGGACGTTGGCGTATTGCTGCGGGCCATTCTGCGGAAGGCATCCAAGCACGGATGCTTCTGCACGGGGCTGAACGCCGAACTGCCGGTATACAAGAAGCGGCAGGTGGAGATATTCACCGAGCCGGAGATCCTGCGGCTGGCGCATCATATCGTAAACGAGCCTGACCTGACCGGCCTTGGTATTCTGCTGACGCTGAACAGTGGCCTGCGGCTGGGAGAGCTGTGTGCGCTGCGTTGGTCGGACATCGACCTCCATGCAGGCTTTCTACGTGTAGAACGCGAGGTGCAGCGACTCTATGAAAAAGGCCATACGAGGCTTGTCGTGCAGCCGCCCAAGAGCGAATCGTCGCTGCGGAGAATACCGCTGCCAACTGATATCCTGTCCCTGCTGGCAGCGCACAGACCCGAGAACGCGGGCAGTTTCTGCCTGCTGACAAGCTCCGGCGATCCGCTGGAACCGCGTACTATGCAGAACCGATATAGGTCGCTGTTGAAACGAGCGGGCGTCCCGTATCGGAATTTCCATGCCCTGCGGCATACCTACGCCACACGCTGCATCGAGCAGTATGTGGACGTCAAGAGCGTCAGCGAAATGCTGGGGCACAGCGATGTGCGGATTACGCTGCAAACCTATGTTCATGTTTCTCTGAGCCACAAGCAGCAGGCGGTGCAGAGCATCTGTTTTCTTCCCATTTGCGGCGGGGACTTTGCGCCGTCAGAAATTCCGTCAGGCAAAGAAAAAGCCGCTGTGCGGCAAGACGCAGCGGCGCAGGTTTCCTAAATGATGATGATTTACGAAAAAGTTATGCCGTCTGCGCAACAGAATACCCAAAAAGCGGCAGATGCGCAATCCGCGCACCTGCCGCTTTTCAATCGCGTGACAAATTTCATACGATATGCTATACTATCCCCATCACCACCAAGGAGGACGTATCATGCGTATCAACTGGTTCAAGGACGAAAATCACCTGGTCTATATCAACGGCGCGACACAGCTGGCAGAGCTGGAACGGACGCTGCACTTCCCCGGACTGGAGGAAGCGGCCAACGAGCTGCGGCAGCACCCCACAGCGGAGGGCTTTACCATCAAGGGGCCCAAGCGCACCAGCGGACGGCTGTTCGTGCCTGATCTGACCTTCGGCGAGCACATCGAGATGGGCGAAAACATCTTCTTCTATATGGGTGAGATGCAGGAGTGCTACGTCATCTACTGGCCGGACGCGCCGGTGGCAAAGTGAGGCGGCATCGCACATGACTTTCCTGCAAAAGCATCACGGGCAGATGTCCGATTCCATGCTGACGGCTTTTTTCATCATCCTGTCCGGCGGCTTGCAGGACGCCTACACCTACTGCTGCCGGGGCAAGGTGTTCGCCAACGCCCAGACCGGCAACATCGTCCTGCTGAGTACCCATCTGTTCGAGGGCGACTGGGGACAGGCTCTGCGGTACTTAGTCCCCGTACTGGCGTTCCTGCTGGGCATCTACATCGCGGAGTGCGTCCACCGGCACTTCAAGCGGATGGAGAAGGTACACTGGCGGCAGCTCATCATTCTGGCGGAGATCGTACTGCTGGCGGCGGTGGGCTTCCTGCCGGAAACGCTGAACACCACTGCCAACGCCGTGGTGTCCTTCGTGTGCGCCATGCAGGTGCAGACCTTCCGCAAGGTGCGGGGCCACGCCTACGCCAGCACCATGTGCATCGGCAATATGCGCAGCGGTACGGAGGCGCTGTGCGCCTACTTCCATACGAGGGATAAGGAAATACTCCACAAGGCGCTGACGTATTTCGGCGTGGTGCTGCTGTTCGCGCTGGGCGCGGGTATCGGCAGCATAGCCACCCTCCATTGGGGCGCGGGGACGATCTGGCTGTCCTGCGGCCTGCTGACCGTCAGCTTCCTCATCATGTTCATCCACGACGAGGAACAGAAGCTGAACGAATAAAAACAACACCGGCGGCGTTACCCACACGCTGCCGGTGCTGCTTTGAGGTGGTGTTCCTCATGGAAAAGAAAAGTAAAAGTATGGTTGGCTGAACCATGTCCTTATCATAGCAGGTTGAACAAGTTTCGTGAAGCGCATCTTTGTTCTTGAAAACATGAGGACTTGTATAGTATAATGCTCCTCGAAATGAGGTGCGCCATGAGTATTTCCAAATATCAGGTCTTTCTGAAAACGGTCTCCTGCGGCAGCTTCTCCAAGGCGGCGGAGGCCATGAACTTCACCCAGTCCGGCATCAGCCACGCCATCAACTCGCTGGAAAACGAGCTGGGCGTGAAGCTGTTAAGCCGCAACCGCGGCGGCGTGGTGCTGACGGCGGACGGCCGTGCGGTGCTGCCCAAGATCGAAAAGCTGTGCGCCGCCCACCATTCTCTCATGCAGACGGTGGAGGGGCTGAAGGACATGGACAGCGGCTTGGTGAAGATCGCCACCTTCTCCAGCGTATCTGCCCAGTGGCTGCCCCGCATCCTCAAGAGCTTCGGGAAGGTATATCCTAACATCGAGTTTGAAGTAGTTACCGGCGACTTCTACGATCAGATCGAGGGCTGGATCGTCAACGGAACAGTGGACTGCGGCTTTCTGCGGCTGCCGTCGGTGAAGCGCTTGCAGACCTATGCTCTGCACCGTGATGAATTGCAGGTCATCGTCCCCTGCGACCACCCCTACGCCGACCGCGACCCGTTCCCTGTGTCGGCGCTGGCGGAGGAGCCCTTCATTCAACTGGAGGAGGGCGACGACTACGAGATCATGGCGGCCTTTGACGAGATGGGCATCCGCCCCAACGTGAAGTACATCGCCCGGGAGGATCGGACCATCCTCGCCATGGTGTCGGAGGGGTTGGGCATCAGCCTGCTGCCGGAGCTGATGGTGCGCCACAGCCCCACGCCCATCAAGGTCTGCCATGCGCCCCTGCATTTCTACCGTACCATCGGCATCGGTGTCAAGGACAAGAAGGCACTTTCCAACTCCACCCGTCTGTTCGTGGACTATGTGCGGACGTGGGTGGCGGAAAACGGGAATACATAAACGTTCAACTTTCGCTAAAAAAGCATGAGAACACGTCATGTAATACAGACAAGAACGCAGTTCCCATACGGCTTTGCGGGAACGAACAAACAACACCGCAAAAATGTGTCATCCTACGAAACAAATCCCCTCTTGCAAAACGGCGGGGTGTTCATCATAATAGCACCCGTAGCCCCCGAAAAGTGAATAGGCTTACCGGTCTGAAACGCTGCGGCGTTTCGGTGAAAGTTGGAATGTGGGTCAAAGTCCCCGCGAACAGGTCACTGTGAGGCTCCTCTGAGGCAGGAGATAAGTCAGGTCGCGCCGGTAAGCGTCACAATGCACACGCCTGAAACCGAGCTGCATGAACGGGGGCTTCGCGCCCGTTTACACGAGAGAAGCGTCGGCATTTGCCGGCGCTTTTTGCATGAAGTCAGGGCACCTATGGGGGACGGAAAGGTGCTTGAAAAAATGGGAGAACGCAGGAAATACGTCCGCAGGGACGCCACGGTGGAACGGCTATCCGCTATCTTTTTAGAGGATATGGTTGGGAGCGTAAAGCCCTCCACGCTGGCGTGCTACCGCCGCAACATCCAATGCCACATCCTGCCGGCGCTGGGCGAGTGCGTGGCAGCGGAACTGACGGCGGCGGAGATCAACGACTACATCCAGCAGTTACAGGAGGACTATTCGCCCAAGCTGGTGCGGGAGATCGGTGGTCTTCTGCTGCGAATCGTGGCCATCGCGGGTGTTGGCTACGGCGATGATGTGGAGTTGCCCAAGACGAAGCAGAAGGCCGTGGAGGTGTTCACCGAGTCGGAGCTGCGGCAGGTGGGCAAGACCATCCTGCGATGTCCAGACAGGACGGGGCTGGGGGTGCTGCTGACGGCCTACACCGGCCTGCGGCTGGGCGAGCTGTGCGGCCTGCAATGGCAGGATGTGGACGCGGGTGCGGGCCTGCTGCACATCCAGCGGACGGTGGAGCGCATCGCGCAAACGGACGGCGGGACGCAGCTGATGGTGCAGCCGCCGAAAACGGAGAACTCCGAGCGTTGGATACCCATCCCGAAAGAGATGCTGCGGATGCTGAAGCCGGAGACAAAGAAGCCGGACAGCTACCTGCTGACCGGCGGAGAGGTTGTCCCCGACCCGCGCACCTGCCAGTACCGCTACAAGGCGCTGCTGGAGCGCTGCGGTGTGCGGTATCGGAATTTTCACTGTCTCCGACACAGCTACGCCACACGGTGCGTGGAACGCGGCGTGGACGTGAAAAGCGTCAGCGAGCTGCTGGGCCACGCCGATGTCCGCACCACACTGCGGCTGTACGTCCACTCGTCCATGGACTATAAGCGCAAGGCCGTGGAGGGGATAGGATTTCTGAAGGGGATAACGTAAAAAGGACGCCGAAAGGCGTCCTTTTTCTATCTAAAAAATGGCATAAAAATTTTCGCAAAGTATATTCCTTTGCGAAAACACCTCGAAAATGACCGTATACCAGTATATCCCAGCCTTTTCGACTTGTCAATATGGACTTGCGAAATGCAACATATTTTGCCCATGTGTTCCGGAAGCCTTGCGCGACAACGTCTCCCAGCATTTTTCGCAAAGGAATATACTTTGCGAAAAAACCGAAAAAATATTTAGAACCATTATAACAAAAATCTGGAAAAATTTTATAGCATTTGAGTTCTGTGACGTCGTGTGGCTGCGTGTTGTAAAGACGGATCTCCGTCAGGGCGCAGCCTAAAAGGAACATGGGTCAAAACCCACCGCGGACGGCACTGTGAGCGCAAGGAAACGACCAAAACGGCTTTGAGCCGCTGGGCAATACCCGCCATTGGAGCGAACGCTCTGAGAAGGTAGGTCGTGTACGAGGGAGAGATCCCGTGGCGCGAGGGCAGTAGAATTGCACGACTGAGGACTCTGTTTGCAGCGGCGCTTCTTCGTTGTGACGAGGGTAGGAGTGTGCGCTGACGAGGTTCGTCAGTGCTTTTTTCTTGCCATGAGATCACCATAGGAAGGAGTATACCCATGAGCCATTTCAACCCCAACCAGCACTTCGACGTCGAGAACTGGCGCGACCAGAAGATCGCACAGCGCACCAAGGATGCGTTGGCAGCGCGGGACGCGGCGTTTGCCGAAAAGCACGCGGGCACGCCCCTGCGGGAGCTGGCGCTGTATCTGGCCCGGTGTGCCCGCACCCTGCGTCACAGTCCCGCACCGTGTGAGGTGGACGGCGGCGCGTTTATTGAGCAGCGCTTCGGGAGCTGGGACGCAGCTCTGCGGGCAGCGTGTCTGCCGCCTACACGGATGACAGTCAAGCTGAACGGCACGGCCCGCTACCGCAAGGAGCGGTCGGTACAGGAACCGCTGTTCCTGGCGGAGCGTAAGGAGAAGAAGCGGCAGAAGCAGATCGAGAAGAACCTGCGGCAGGGCCAGCTGGCCCATGAGAAGGCCGTGAAGCGCCGCGCAGAGCGGGAAGCCGCCGAAGCAGCGAAGGCCGCCGAAAAAGACACCACCCCTTGTCAAGCCATGACGGTCTGAACGGAGACTGTCAGCTTTCCATAGGGGATGGGGTTTAAGCCGCCCCATCCCCACTTCCTCAAAATGAAGTCAAACCGAGAGCGGCATACGCCGTGGTCTTTCCCATAGAGCGGGAGGGGTTTGCCGGCCCCTCCCGCCGACCTCATTTTTTAGTTCGGCAAAAACGCGGCGGCGAGGGCCGCCCTGATCCCTTTATCACGCTGCGGCGTTTGGAGATAGAGAATACACACAAGGAGGAAAACAACATGAGAAGCAACAAGGCCCATCGGCTGTTGGCGCTGCTGCTGACGTTTGTGATGACGTTCAGCCTGCTGCCGACGGTGACGTGGGCCGCAACGAGTGGCGATTGCAGCGCCGACGATGGCAGCAGCAGCGTCACTTGGTCATATGACGCGAACACCACGACCCTGACCATCAGCGGTACGGGCGCGATGGCGGATTATGGAACGACTACAAGTGCGCGTGCGCCTTGGTACTCACAGCGGGGGACGGTGACAAAAATCACTGTCAGCGAAGGTGTTACCCGCATCGGAGCGTTTGCTTTTAACAGTTATGCAAAGCTGACTTCTGTAAGCTTGCCGACTACGCTGGAAAGCATTGGCGATAGTGCGTTTATAAGCTGCACGTCACTGACAGATACGAATTTCCTGCCGTCGACAGATATTTCGATGGGCGATTCTGTATTTGCAGCGTGCACTGGAATCGCAGTAATTGCGATTCCCGACGGATGGACAAAGATTGATGCCGGTGCCTTTGCGAGTATTACGCAGGCTACCGCGATTGCTATTCCGTCAACAGTAAAGGAGATCGGTGCAGCCGCTTTTAAGAGCTGCACAAAGGTTGCAACTGTTTCGATTCCTGACAGCGTAACAAAAATTGGAAACGACGCTTTTGCCGATTGGACAATTGAACAGACTCTTTGCTTTGACAAGGACAAGGACGATGTCCTATCTGCCGTAACATTTGGTGATGGTTGGAATGGCAACGCGTTAATAGACTACAACGGTGAACGAGTTTATCCATTTGCGTTCAACGGTACATATACCTATGAGGAAAACTCTGTGAATTGGGCGTATGACTTGGACACCAAGACGCTTTCTTTCATTGGAACTGGTGCGTTTGATATCGCAGCTGGTACGACTATAACGGAAGAAGTATATCCATGGCTTAGGTTCACTGCTTATGTAGAGCATGTTGTTTTCAGTGACGGACTTACTTCAATCCCTGATAGCGTGATATCAAATGCAACAAAACTTCGTACAGTAAAACTTCCTTCGACATTGGTAACGGTTGGCGCGGGTGCATTTAAAGGTTGCACAGCGGTAAGCTGGATATCACTTCCTAGTTCGGTGAGGACGATTGGTGTCAGTGCTTTTGCTAATTGGACAGTAGCGCAGATCATCAACATTGAGATGAGTGCTGAGGACTTTGCCAATAAGGACGTAATGTGGTACGCGAGCGACTGGAACGCAAAAGCCGTCGTGACTTATTTGGAAGGCCCTGATATTGCTTGGGCCAACAATGCCGTCATTACGCTTGACACAGATCAGGGAATATTTACAGGCGTTGTCGACCTTGAAGCACGCACGGTGACATTCTCTCGTGATATGAGCAATCCTGCACCCTTTACGCTGACGCAAGTTACGGCATCTGTAACAGGCGCAGATGGCAGCGCAGAGGTGCCAGATAATCTGGAAATGGTGACGTATTCAGGCAAGGTGAAATTCAGAGGAACGGACCAAATTACGTTAGTTCCGGCCAATGGCACGAATGGAGATCGTATCAGTCTGATCGTTTTTTTCCAGATAACATGGATTAGATATACTTTTAGCGGTAAAGGAACGGAAAAAAGTCCGTATCTGATCAAAAACGCAAATGATCTGGTAGGCTTGGCGGCAGTGGTAAATGCCGGTAACACCATGGCGGGCAAATATCTCCGGCAGACTGCCGATATCGACATGACCGGCGTACCAGATTGGACGCCTATTGCAAAAGCCACCACCAGCGGTTCGAGTCGTAATCCGTTTAGCGGTACTTATGACGGCCGCGGCCATCGCATCAAGAACTTTGTCTACAACAATGCGGAGACCAGCTATTTTGGCCTGTTCGGCGTGCTGGGCGAAAGTTCTGTGGTAAAGAGCATCGTTCTGGATGAGAGTTGCTCTATTACCGCCAAGTCCTATGTGGGCGGCATCGCAGCCCGAAGCTTTGGCCGCATTGAGGACTGCGTTAACTATGGTAAGGTGACCGCTACCGGTACGGCAGGGCAGGTTCCCACATTGATGGTAGGCGGCATTGTTGGTAACGGCAAAGTTCTGACCAATTGCGCCAACTACGGCGATGTTACCGGTAATCCAAACGCATCCGGCTTTAGCTCCGACGGCGGCACGAATGTCGGTGGTATTGCCGGTAATGCCCGCATATTGGTGAACTGCCGCAACTATGGTGCTGTCATAGGCGGCGGTCTGGTCGGCGGTGTAGTGGGACAAGTGAGCGACCATCAAAGCACATTGAAAAACCCGATGGGCGTTGTGTCCGGCTGCGCCAACTACGGCACCGTCAACGCCCGTGAGAAGGCCGGTGGCCTGGTGGGCTTGCTGGGCGGTATTATGGAGGACTGCTATAACCAGGGTACCGTCAAGGTGGAAAAGACCACCGTGGGCGGCCTTGTAGGTATTGCCAACACAAACCGCAATGCCAATGGGCGCGGAGATATGGCTGGCGTATTCAACAGCTACCATACCGGTTCCGTCCAGTACGGCTCTGAGGAAGCCGAGCCTGTGGCGGGTCACCTGATCGGCAGCGCCACAGGTGTAGATGTCAACGGAAAGTCGCTGGGCAATCTGTATTATCAGGAAGTGGGCATTCTGCCCGCCATCGGTAACTATGACGCGGGCGACTATGCAACCGCCATGCCCCTGACCGCCATGCAGGCTCAGGAGTTCGTGGACAAGCTGAACGGCTATGCCAACATATCCCTGTACGGCGTAACGTGGACGCAGGGCGACAGCGAAAGTCAGAATCTGCCGGTGTGCGGCAGCTTCGAGACGCTGAAAGACTACGCCTGCGACCTGACGGGCCTGACCGTCAACGACAGCGCGGCTCTGTTGGACAAGAACGGCAACTATTACTTTGTGCTGCCCTATGACGCGGATCTGGCCAAGGTGACCGTTGCCACCACCGTCAGCCCCCGCGCCACTGTTACCCCCGCCGACGGAGCGGTGGACTTTTCCAACGGCCGCGTGGACTTCGTTGTTACGGCGGAGGACGGCACCCACAGCAAGACCTATCCCGTCACCGTGACAAAGGCAGCCAGCCCCAACGGCCTGAGTATGCTGCGGCTGAATAGCTGGTGCAACGGTTCGGTTGATCCCAGCAAGAACAATGGCTATGACGGCGCTGTTCTGGTCGACCCGAACGACTTTAAGCAGGATACGACCAGTTATTCTTCCACGCAGTATGACCTGCATGTCGTGCCGCTGGGCCTTGACAACACCGGAACGAACAGCAGCTATCGCTTCTGGGCTATCCCTGCCGAGACCGGCGCGACCATGACCGCCGCGATCGGTGAGACGACGAAGACCATCAATCCCGTCACAGATATGATGGGAGAGAGTGCGGAGTACATTCAATACGGCAGTCTGCTGAAGCTGGGCGAGAACACCCTGACCCTGACCGTGACCCCGCCGACGGGCGGCAACGGCAAGGAAACGGTGTACACCTTCAAGCTGACCGTCCTGCCCACGCTGAAAACCGTCACCTTCGCGGAGGGAGGTCTGGAGCAGGATCAGGCTTTCGCGCCTGAGACGCTGGACTACACGCTCAAGGTGCCCGACAGCGTCAAGTCCCTGACCCCCACCGTGACCGCTACCCTGAGCGACGGCGTCACCGTGACCTACAGCCCCGAACTGGAGAACGGCAAGCTCCCGCTGGATAAGCTGGAGAACGGCAAGTTCACCATCACCGTCTCCGGCACGGAGGCGGGCGCGACCAGCACCACCTACACCTACACGGTGGAGACCATCGGCACCTATGACGCGAAGATCACCACCAACGCCACCGGCGCGCAGGTGCGCGTCTATCAGGGCGACACGCTGGTCACCCCCGGCAAGAACGGCGTGTACAGCCTGCGCACCGACAAGAGCTACCGCTATGTTGCGGTGGCCAAGGGCTACGTCACCAAGACCGGCACCATCACCCAGTCCGCGCTGAACAAGGCTGGCGAGCTGACCGTGACGCTGAGCGCCGTGCCGGCGATCTCTTTGCCGGATTATGCCGCTTCCTGGCCCAACTTCCGCGGCAATGACCAGAACATGGCCATCACCAAGGTCAAGACCCCCACCGGCCAGATCGACGCGGAGACCGAGTCCTCCGATGTGGAGCTGCTGTGGGCCAGCGCCAGCGGCAGCGGCTATGACAGCGGCGCGGTGGGCTCCCCCATCTTCGTGGATGGCTACATGTACGCCTACGCGGGCACCAAACTGCTGAAGCTGGATCCCGCCACCGGCGCGACCGTGGCCTACGCCAATATGGCCAGCAACTCCGACTTCGCCATCATTCCGCCCACCTATGCCGACGGCATGATCTTCGTGGCGCTGAAGGAGGGCCGCGTGCAGGCGTTCCGCGCCGACACACTGGAGTCTCTGTGGGTCTATCAGGATCCGCTGAAGGGTCAGTCCAACTCCCCCATCACCTACTCTGACGGGTATGTGTATGTGGGCTTCTGGAACGGCGAGAGCGGCGACGCCAACTTCGTGTGCCTGACGGCGGACTATGAGGGTACCTCCACCAAGGAGGCCCTGTGGCGCTATACCAGCAAGGGCGGCTTCTACTGGGCCGGTGCTTACGCCAACGATAAGTATGTGGTCGTCGGCACCGACGACGGCCAGAGCGGCTATACCTCCCAGACCGCCAAGCTGGTGGTGTTCGACAAGTTCACCGGCGAGATCGTGGATTCCAAGACCGACTACACCGGCGATATCCGCTCCAACATCGCTTACGCGGATGGCCGCGTATACTTCACCTCCAAGGGCGGCTATTTCTACAGCGAGGTTCTTGGCGATAACGGTAAGCTCTCCGGCTCTCAGGCCATCAATCTGGGCGGCATGAGCACCTCCACCCCCGTGGTGTATAACAACCGCGCCTATGTTGGCGTGTCTGGCGACGGCCAGTTCACCGCCTACAGCGGCCACCACATCGCGGTGCTGGATCTGAACAGCTGGAGCGTGGCATACACCGCCGCCACTCAGGGTTATCCCCAGACCAGCGGCCTGCTGTCCACCAACACCGAGGATGGCAGCGTGAACGTCTACTTCATGGACAACTATACCCCCGGCGTCATGCGCGTGATCAACGACAGCGCAAATCAGACATCCCTGAAGGGCGGCATCACCGAGAACGGAAAGAGCAACTGCGCACCCGTGGTGTTCAAGCCGGAAGGCCCTCTGGCGCAGTACTGCATCAGCAGCCCCGTGGTGGATGAGTACGGCACATTGTACTTCAAGAACGACAGCGGCAACCTGATTGCCCTGACCAGCGCGGTCAAAGAGCTGGTGGTCAAGGAAATGCCTGAGGTGACCAAGGGCGACGATGGCGATTATACAGCTGAAGGCGGTAAGATTGTGGCGCTTCTGGCTAACAGCATGGAGCGTGATGTGACGAAGCTGGTGACATATCGTGACGCAGCTGACGGCAGCGTTGAGGCAGTCTATACCTACGGTACCAATGTGGGCAATTACACGCTGTCCACTAAGGCGGTGTCCCTGACCGGCGCGTCCGAGTCTGACATTAAGATCGGCAACGGCAGCGTGGACGGCACCACCGTGGACGGTGTGACCACCTTCAAGGCCGGAACTTCCGCAGATGCGCCTGAGATCAAGGTCACCGCTCCCGCGGCTGGCTGGAAGCTGGGCGAGAGCAACGCCTTCACCGTGGCCAGCGAAAATGACGCAGCCTGCGTGGTGCTGGTGAAGAAGGCCGACGGCACTTACCAGAAGCTGACGGCTACCACCGGCGAGAACGGCACCCACAGCTTCACCGCGACGCTGGCGGAAGGCGATGAAATTGTCGTGGCCCTGAAGGGCGATGTGGATGGCAATGGTGAAATTGATATTGCTGATGCCATGCAAACGAAGGCCGCTTCTCTGGGTACATTGACATTGGAAGGGCAGTATGTGTACTGCGCAATGGCTGCGGGTGGTACAGAGATTGATATTGCGGACGCTATGCAGGTCAAAGCCGCTTCTCTGGGCACGCTGGACCTAACGTGGTAACGGAAAGGATAACAAAATGAAGCAGACAATAAAAAAAGTACTTTCATTGCTGCTAGCGTTGACAATGCTTTGCTCACTTTGTGGCAATGTGTTTGCGGCAGATGCAACGAAAATCAATGCCGCATTAGATAAAAGCGAGATTTCAACCAGTACACAAGAGCAGACGGTAACAGTAGAAGTGAAGCCGGAGCAGGCTATGACAGCTGCCGGCTACGGGATTCAGCTTGTAGTGCCCGATGGTTGGACGATTGCAAAAATTGAAAGCAACGATCCCCATATAACGATTGATGAGGAGACCGACTGCAATCTTATTAAGGGCAATGCCAAGTATGGCACAGTCAATTGGATGACAGCAAACCTGAAAGATACCACCATCAGTGGACTTGTCACTTACACCGTTACAGTTCCCGCTAATGTTGAGGCAAATGAGTACACCTTCACAGTTACCAAAGTAAAGGTGCTGACCAACAAGGGAACGGTTGAGGTTCCCACTGAAGTTGTCAATTCGACTTTGACCCTCACCGTCAAGGACAACACCCCTGCCGCTGATGGCTACACGGTAGCGGTGTCCGGCGATGCCACGATCCAGACCGGCGAGGAGGCGCAGGTCAAGCTGAACATCACCCACAGTGACACTGACGTGACCAGCTATGCCGCCTACTCCATGAAGGTCAACTACAACAAGGACGTCCTGACCTATAAGGACAAGAGCTTCAGCGACGCAGATGCTACCGTCACAGATGATGGAAACGGCACCCTGACCATCCGTCGTTTCGGCAAGGATCTGGAGCTTGGCAAAGACCTGACCCTCTCCTTCACCGGCAAGGCTGGTGGTGAGAGTAAGGTAAAGGTCAGCGAGGCCAAGGTCGATAAGTCTGAAAACGCACTGAAGAATGCCCCTGAGGCTACTGTGACCGGCTCTGCCACCATCACCGTGGCGCAGACCTACAAAGTGACGCTGCCTGATAACGTCACCGGTGAAGCTATCGCCTCTTCTAACAAGGATTATACCTTCACACTGAAGAATGGTCTGGACGGCACTTACATGGATGTGAAGTATAAAATCGGCGAAGGCGAGGAAAAGGAGCCGACGCGCAATGCAGACGGTTCCTACACAATTCCTAAGGATGAGATCACCGGCGAGATCGTGATCACCGCTGTGGGCAAGACCTATACTGTCACCAAGGAAGGTACTGGCAAGGACGATGTTACCCTGAGTGGTGCGACCGCCACTTACGGTACGGATTACAAATTCACGCTGAATGGGGAGACCGGTTATGTCTACGACATGACGGTCACCGTAGGCGGTGAGAAGGTCGTGCCTGCTTATGATGAGGCTACGAAGGCCTACACCATCGATGGCAATAAGATCACCGGCGACATTGTCATCACCGTGAACGAGAGCAAAAATGAGGCTCAGATCATCTTTGCCGGCAATGGCGCGGAGGATGTTGAAGGCGGCCAGGCGACCCGAACGGCGACCCCCGGTCAGAACTTCGTGTTCAAGATCAACAAGGTGACAGGCTATACCTACACCGTAACGGCTGCCAAGGCGGACGGTACCGCCGTCACCGTCACGGAGAATCCCGAGGGCACCTACACCATCGCGGGTGCGGATATCAAGGCCGGTGATGTGATCACCATCACCGTGGAGAAGAAGGCCATCGAGACCAAGTACACCATTGAAGTCAATGAGTATGTGACGCTGGATGGCAAAGCCGTGTTCCTGATCACCGCCAAGCTGAACAAAGGTGTAACACTGGCCGAGGGTAAGGTGCTGGCCTACGGCAATAACGCCATGTTCCAGAACGCGGATCGTTACGGTGGTGCCTATGCCTATCTGGTCATTTCCGATAAGTCCTTGGCAGAGGTAACGGCCGAAGCCGAAGCGGACGGCAAGATCACCGAGGTAGAAGGCAGTGCGGAGACCTTCAACGTGAACGGCGATGTGAACGGCACCGGACTGGTGGATATCAACGACGCCCAGCTGGTGTACAACATCTACAACACCAAGTACGACAGCTTCGATACGACCACCATGAAAATGTTCCTGGCTGCTGACGTGAACAACGACAAGACTGTCAGCTCGCTGGATGCTGCGGCTGTTGTGGCCTCGATCAAGTAACCCCCTCTATAGGGCGAATACTGTCCATATCGTGCATGATTTCCCCTGCCCCGAAAGGGGCAGGGGAAATACCCCGTTTTTCGGAGGTTTGTTTATGTGTCTCTTGAGACGCGGGAAAAGAGGAATAAAAACGAATTTCTGAATAAAAAGAAGCAGAAGGAGAACCACGAAATGAAGAAACTGTTATGCGCGCTGCTGGCGGCCCTGACGCTGCTGGCGGCAGTCGTCCCGGTTATGGCCGTGGACGAGAGTCAGTCATACCTATTTGAGCTGTCCATCGACGGCAGCGACACGAAGCAGGCCGCCCCCGGCGATATCGTTACGGTGGCGCTGGCCCTGAAGCGTACCGACGCGGACGAGGGCTACACCATGTACGCCATGCAGGACGAGCTGTGCTACGACCCTGAATTTTTCGAACTGGTGGAGAACAGCGCCATGACGGCGGCTTCCATCGAGACGACGGACATCGCCCTGCGGGGTGGCCTGCGGTCGTTCTACATGAACTTCGTGTCCATGGGCGGCGGCGAGAACTGGGACGCCTCCACCATGATCGGCACGTTCCAGCTGAAGGTCATCGGCACCTCCGGTTCCTCTGTGATCCGCAACACGGAAATGCAGGTTGCTGTTGAGGGCGGCATGGACAGCTACGCCACCACCGGCCGTGACGTGACCGTGGTGGTAACGGACGAATGCACCGTGCGGTTCGAGAGCAACGGCGGCAGCTCCGTTCCGGACCAGAAGGTGAAGCTGGGCCAGAAGGTGACCCGCCCGGAGGACCCCACCAAGGAGGGCTTCGCGCTGGCCGGCTGGTACAGTGACTTCGATATTACCCAGGAGTGGGATTTTGATAAGGACACGGTGCAGGGCAGCATGACGCTGTACGCCAAGTGGGTGGACGCCTCCCAGCTGCCCGCTCAGGGTTTCCATATGCCGCTGTGGGGCTGGCTCGCGCTGGGGGCGGTGCTGCTGGCGGTGGTTCTGCTCTTGCTGCTGGGCCGGAAGACGGTGAAGTTTGAGACCTTCGGCGGCACGGCCATCGGCAGCCGCAAGGCCAAGCGCGGCGAGAGGCTGACCCGTCCTCCCGTCCCGGAGAAGGAGGGCTGCGGCTTCGGCGGCTGGTATCAGGATACTGCCTGCACCAGACCATGGGATTTTGATACGGACAAGGTAAAGAAAGATATGACGCTGTATGCCAAATGGCTATAAGCGGCAATGCAATGGAGAAAAGCGATGAGAACGAGGATCACAGCCCTGCTGCTGGCCTGTGTCATGACGGTGAGCCTGCTGCCGGTCTCGGCGCTGGCGCTGGAATCGTCTGACAACAACACGGCGGCGCAGGAGGCAACAGTTATTACCACGCCGCAGGAATTTGCCACCATGACATCAGACGGCGCATACCGTCTCGGTGCGGATATCACGGTGGACGTGCCCTACGCCCAGACGTTCACCGGCAGCTTTGACGGTGCGTATCATACGGTGACGCTGGCGCTCCATGTCACGGCGGACGCGGACGATACGGATGTGTCGTGGGGTCTGTTCCGCGTCCTGAACGGTGCGGTGATCCAGGACCTGCGGCTTACCGGTGAGTTGGCCGCCGCAGAGGACAGTCCCGCCAAGAACGTGGGCGCGCTGGCCGGTACGGTGTCCGGCGATACCACGGTAAGCGGCTGCCGCAGTGAGGTACAGATCAGCGTCTCCAGCGCCGACAGCCATGTGGGCGGCCTTGTGGGCAGCGTCACCGACGGTACGCTGTCCCTGACAGGCTGCGCGGATGCGGGTGCGGTAAAGGCGCTGAAAAGCGCCGCCGCAGGCGGCCTGCTGGGCAGCGTCCTGTCCGGCAGCGTCACGATCCAGCGGAGCTATCAGTCCGGCGATGTGCTGGGTGGTGTGTGCACGGGCGGCCTGATGGGCCAGCTGGCGGAACAGGCGGAATGTACGGCAGCGTATAGCTATGCCGCCGTATCGTCCGCTGTGGAGAATACGGAAACCTCCGCCCTGCCGGGCTGGGGCGAGGTAAGGACCGTCAGCGGTGAAAAGGTCGGGGCATTGTGCGGTCAGGGTACATTCAGTGCGGAGAGCAAGGCACTGTTCTGGTCGGGCAAGGCGTTTGAGACCGATACCGCCCTTGCCGGGGGACGGTTTGAGGAGACGGATACCAATACTGTGCTGGCAGCCTTGAACGACGGCACGGCGGCGGACGATCCCAACGGCTTTTTACTGACGAAGGAAAACGGCGGCTGGCCGCTGCTGCGTTGGGAGCTGACCCAGCCTCAGGCGCCGGATACAGAGCTGGACAGCAAGAAGGAGGCATTGAAGTCTCAGCTTGCGGAGGTATGGAGCCAATACCGGGAAGCTTCCTATGAACCAGAGAATTGGGCGGCACTGACGAAGCTCTACAACGACGCGTTGGCGGCCATTGCCGCTGCCCGGACGGCAGAAGAACTGCCGCTGCTGTCGGAGCTGATGACGGACATGGCGGCCATTCCTGCCAAAATATATACGGAGCTGATGGCGGAGGAAAAGCAGTCTGCCATCCGGCGCATCCAGGCGCTGTATGAGAAGTATCTGAAACAGCTGGAGGAAAAGGAAGCGGCCTTCGAGGAGAGCAGCCGTGGCGTTTGGCTGTCCCTGACCCTGGCGGGCCGTGAGCAGCTGGACGCGGCCCGTGAAGCGCTGGAACAGCAGCAGGCCACCGCCCTGGCGGCGCTGAACGACTGCAAGACCACAGCGGAAGTAGACGCGCTGGCCGAAAACTGTGAGGCTGCCATGCAGAAGATCCTGGAGGACTTACAGGTGGCCGTACAGGACAACGACGTCCCGGAGGAGAATAAGTGGGACGGTAAGACTACGACACAGCCTGCCTCCGGCAGCGGTGCGAAGGATGATCCGTACCTTATCGGCACCGGCGCAGAGTTGGCGTGGTTTGCCGATCAGGTCAAGAACGGCAGCGTGGCACTATGTGCCCGGCTGACTGCGGAGATCGACCTGAACGGCCACCCATGGACACCTATCGGTACTGCCGCCAAGAGCTATCAAGGCATGTTTGACGGGTGCAACAGCACCGTCCACGGACTGCATATATCCGATAAAAGCTATGCGGGTCTGTTCGGTGTGATTGGAAAATCCGGCATCGTAGAGCGCCTAAAGGTAGCTGGCACGATCTCCATAGTAAGCGTTTCCGGCAATGGCGTCGACAATGTGGGAGCGGGCGGCATTGCAGGCTACTGTATGGGTACCGTTTTTCAGTGCTCCTCGTCGGTGAATATCAGCAATGACGGCACGAACTACAGCGCTGTGGCAGGCGGCATTGCCGGTAAAGCGGCAGTAAACGCCATCATAGACAGCTGCAACAGCTACGGCACGGTGGGCAGCCGAAATAACATCAACTACGCGGGCGGCATCGTGGGCGCGGCTCGCCAGAGCACCATGATCCGCTACTGTACCAACGAGGGCGCAGTCAATGGCGTTCAGGGCGTGGGCGGCATCGTGGGCCTGCTGACGGACTATGCGCAGGTGCGCCTGTGTGAGAATAAGAACACGATCCAGGGCGACAGCCGCGTGGGCGGTATCGTCGGCTGGGTCTGTCTGGATAAATATATCTCCGGCAGCGTGCTGGACGTTATCATCATGAACGTACTGAACAAGGGCGCTGTCAGCGGCAGCGGCTCGCCCGCCATGGGCTATGGCGCGGGCGGTATCGTGGGCTATATTGATACCGCCAACAATACGGGTCTCACCGGCCCCTGCACCCTGTCCTACGCCTATAATACCGGCAATGTGACGGATAACGGTGATGCCACGGCACAGGGCGTAGGCGGTATCGTGGGCGAATGGTACAGCGGCGAGATCCGGCACGTGCAGAGCGCGTCCGCCAATACGCTGTGGGGCGTAGTGGACGTGGCGAATACCAACAGCCACGACGCGGCCCGTGTGTCCTGCGTGACACCTTCCTTCACCATGGCCAGCGGCAGCTGGGATAAGGTCAGCGCCACAGCGCAGCTGCTGGCAAAGCTGATCCGTCCCGGCGACGAGAATTATAAGGTCTATGGTCCGGAGCAGAGCATCCTCTATAACGGCATCGTGCTGTCGTACATAGAGCGCATTGAGCTGGCCGACGGCGACGCGGATGCGCTGGTGCAGGAATGTGAGGAGCAGCTTGCCGCGGTACTGAGCGGCACGGATGCCGGTGGCGAGCAGCTGCTGGCCGATCTCCGTGCCTATGTGGACAGCCGCGTGTACGCGGCTGAGGAGCAGGCGGAGGTCAACGCGCTGCTGGCCGCGGCAGAGGAAGAGATCAAGAACGCGGATACCATTGCCAAAATCAATGAAATTCGGCGGGACTATTTAGGCGAGGACGGTAAGTTGCTTCAGATCATCACATACCCGAAGAAAGCACAGCGGGATCTCTATAACAGATTCATCACCAATAAGAAGTATTCTCAGGAGGACATGGCTACGCTGCTGGCGGCCTATGAGAGCTGGAAGCTGAAGCTGGATCAGGCTGCCTCTGCAGAAGAAGTGGACATCCTTTACGCCGACGCCGGAAAGGCACTGACCGATCTGACAGCCACCTTCACGGAGGGCGATACGGCACCGGATATGGACGCGGCGGCAGCGGCGGCTCTGCAAAAGGCCCGCGATGCGGCACGTCAGGAGCTGGATACACTGGCACAGCAGCGCATCGCGGAGCTGACGACCCAGCTGGGCGACATTAGCGGCTTCGATAAGGAACACCAAACGCTGCTGAACGATGCACTGGAGCGCGGCAAAGCCACTATTGAGACGGCGGCAGCGGTGGAGCTGGACGAGCTGACCGACTACGCCGCCATAGAGCAGGCACGACAGGAGGGCCTGACTGCCATTGAGCAGGCCTATACTTCCGCCAGCGGCAAGCTGAAGAAGCTGCTGGATTCCGCCCGTGCCGAGGACGGTTGGGATGGTACCCCCAGCCAGCCTCACGGCACGGGAACGGAGGACGATCCCTATCAGATCGGAACGGCGCAGGAACTGGCATGGCTGGCCTATGCGGTGAATAACCAGATGGAGAGCGCAGGATACTGCGCGGTGCTGACAGCGGATATCGACCTCGGCTATTGCCGGTGGCCGGTTATCGGCATTCTCAGCAGCAATGGACAGCGTGCCTATACCGGCACCTTTGACGGACAGGGCCACACGGTGTCCGGCCTGTATATCACGTCTCTGGGCGGGCGCCAGAAGCTGGGCCTGTTCGGCGTGGCGCAGGACGCGGTCATTGAGAACCTGACAGTGCGAGGCAGTATCGAACTGACCGGAGTCAAATCTTACGATATGACGGCAGGCTATATCATCGGCGGCCTGCTGGGCAGCGGCGAGGTAAAGGACGGAAAAGGCGTGACCATCCGCAATTGCGTGTCGCAGGTAGATATCTCCGTCTCCTTCGTCAACGATCAGAAGGCGCAGCGTGCCTCGGTGAGCGGTCTGGTGGGCCGTCTATCCGGCAGTGGCAGTCATGAGATCACGGACTGCCGGAATGAGGGCCGGGTCTATACCTCCTTCGAGCCGGGTGCCTACTATCTGGGTGGTTTCGGTGGTGACGGCGGTCAGGGCGGCATCGTGGGCTTTATCGATGCCAGCGCACGGCTGGAACGCTGTGTCAATACCGGTACGGTCTATGCAGGCCGGGCGGCCGGTGTGGGAGGTATCGTTGGTAATGCCGGTGCCAACGGCGTGACTATCACGCTGAACCAGTGCGCCAATCAGGGCGCAGTGTCCAATGATATCGGCGGGGCGCTGCTGAGAAAGGGCGGCACGGGCGGCATCATCGGTCTTGCGCCGACAGGCAGCATTACGGTGAGCAGCTGCTATAATACCGGTGTTGTGGCGGGCAGCGCCATCGTTGGCGGCATCTTAGGCGGTGAGAAGGGCGAGCATTCCTCCAGTCAGTACGGCAACAAGAACCTGACGCTGGAGAACTGCTATAACGCGGGCGCTTTGCAGGTAGGCACGGCCACTACGCTGGTAGGCTCTCTGGCAGGCTATCCCATAGACGGCCAGTATTATACGGGCCTGACGGTGCGCAAGGGCGCTTGCCGGTTCGTGATGGGCTGGAAGTGCAGTCAGGGCGACAGCGTGAAGGAAAGCACGACCCTGACAGCTGATTCTCTCTTTGAGGGACTGGTGGACAGCATTGGCGGCGTCAACAGCGGTTACCCCCTGTTCGACTGGCAGCTTCTGGAGCAGCGGAGTCGTGAAGAGGTGGTCAGCTATCTGAGCGACCGCTATGAGCGGGAGATCAAGCCCATTGCCACCGCGGCCCAGTGTGAGGAGATCGAGAAGCTGCTGGCCGAGGCGGCGGAGACCATCCGTACTGCTGAGACCACGGCGGAAATGACCGCCGCCTATGAAAAGGTGCTGGGGCGCATGAGCGCGGACGATCTGCTGGCAGCGGCAAAGGAAGCCGCACTGAAGCAGCTGGATAAGCTGTATGGCAGCGCAAAGAAGAATTATAAGGATATTACAGAGCAGCTGGACAAGCTGTATGAAACACAGACGGCCGCCATCGAGGCCTGTACCAAGTCTGCGGATACGGATACGGTGCTGGATCAGTTCTCTGCCGGTGTGGTGGATCTGCTGATCAGGGCACGGGTCAAGACCGGCATGACCATAAAAGAGCTTTCTTCCACGCTGCCGGAGGTAACGGCGGCCTATAAGGAGCTGACCGCGGCACAGAAGACGCATCTGGCCAACGGCAAAAAACTGACGGACGCGCAGAATCTGCTGGCCACCTATGAGCGCGATCTTGAATCGCTGAACCAGTGGGTAGACAGCGATACGGACAAGTATTCCGCAGTGAAAACCGAGATCGGTAAGCTGGCGACGGAGACCCGTACAAAGCTGGAAGGCTGCACCGATGCTGCCGGAATGGCCAAGGTGTTGAACGACTATTCTGCCGGTGTGGCGCGGCTCCTGCTGGAGAAGCTCAACTTCACCGCGGGCAAGACCACGCTGGGCGAACTGAACAAGCTCTCTCAGGTAATCGAGCAGGCATCCGCGGCTATCAGCGGACTGACCAAGGAACAGAAAGAACTGCTGGATGAGGCTCAGGTGGCAAGCTGCGCCGCGGCCAAGGAACTTCTGGCTGTTTACACAAAAGCCGTGGAGAATCTGAATAAGTGGAGCAGCGAGGATCAGAACAAGTATACGGACCTGAAAACGCCGCTGAACAGTCTTGCCGCGACGGCCCGCAAGGAACTGGAGAGCAGCGTGGACAAGGACGGCGCGGCCAAGGCGCTGAACGGCTACTGCGCCGGGGTCGTGATGGAGCTGATCAGGTCTGTCGGCACAGTCAAGACCGTTATGACCGAGCAGGAAGCGGCTCAGGTAAAGTCGAAGATCCAGCGCGCTCAGGCCGCCTACGGCAATCTGTCGGACGATCAGAAAAAGCTGGTGACCAACTACGCGGCTTTGCAGGCTGCGGGTACCGCCTATAAGACCTATGAGCAGAACTATGCGGCGGCCAAGACGGTCATAGATCTTATCAAGGACATCGGCAAGGTAAACGAGGGCATGACCAGAACGGAGGCCGACACAGTCAAAAAGAAGATCCAGACCGCGCAGGACGCCTACAATAAGCTGACGTCGGATCAGAAGAAGATGGTGACCAATTACGCCGATTTGCAGGCCGCGACGGCTGCCTATCAGACCTACGAGACGAATTACGCGGCAGCCAAGGCGGCGGAGGATCTGATCAAGGCAATCGGCACGGTGACAAAGGACAGCTATGACGCCATCCAGAAAGCAACCGAGGCCTATAACAAGCTGACGGTCACGCAGAAGAAGTTGGTGGACGCCAAGCTGGTGCAGCAGCTGCAGGATGCTTCTGCCCGCTATAAGGAACTGCTGGAGCAGACCACCGGCGCAAACGGTGAGAAGGTTCCGACCGACCAGCTGCTGGTGCCGGATGAGGTACAAACGGAGGACACGCAGCCCTTCGATTGGAGCATCGTCTGGATCAGCCTGGGTATTCTGGCCGCGGCAGGCGTTATCACCTTTGTGATCCGCTGGTTTATCGCCATGCGGCGTGCCAAACAGAAGAAAGAAGCGTAATACCCGCAAGAAGGGGGAGGTGAAACACCACCCCCTTCCTGTGGCGTTTACAAGAGGAGCGTGAAACATGAAAAAAAGACTGGGAAGCGTCATACAGACCGCCGTTGCCTTGCTTCTGTGTCTGGCGACGGTGCTGTGCGTGACGCAGTTGCAAACCGGCCGCGCACCCCAGGAGGAGGCCCACGCGGCGTCCCGTATGCTGCTCTCGCAGGGCGAGGTGCTGTATGACGGCGACCGCATCGCGGGTATGGACAGTGCCAACGACGGAGAGGACCAGGAAAATGATACGCCGGACGAACCGGATATGCCGGAGGAGCCGGATACGCCGGAGGATCAGCAGACTGTGCAGGATCAGACGCCGGAGGACGACCGGCAGGACGGACGGCAGGATACCCAGACGCCTGACAAGGATGATCCCTCCTCCGGCGACGGTACAACGTCAGAGGGCCGGGGCAATATTGATGACATCTTGGATATTGTGGATAACGGCGGCGGCTCCGGTGGACAGATCCCCGACCGCACCCCCACTGACGCCATCACTGTCCCGGAGGTCAAAGATCCCGCGGCCTACTTCACCACCAGTATCACCGACGGCTCGACGGTGGAAAAAGAAACTTATGGTTTCTCGATTCGCCAGCTGACCACCCTTGAGGTCACCGGTTTGTCCGTGACGGTAAATGGGAAGGAATATCTGTTCCCGGCCAACAGCGGCTATGTGAACGTGCATCTGGCGCTGGGAGTCAATACCCTTACGGTCAGTGTGAACTACCGTGAGGAGGACGGCAGCAATGTTTGCGCGTCAAAGAGCTATACGGTTTATTACGCACAGCCGGGAGAGTTGATCATTGTTGCCAAACGGGTGTCAGATAATAGTCCCCTAAACGAGCTGACAACTGTTATAGATGGAGAGCTGACCTTTACAGCCAACATGGTGCAGGACGGCAATGAGTACCCTGTGCAGTCGGTAGAACTGAACGGAAAGTCGCTGAAGCCTATTTCTGGTGATACCTATACGGCCAGCCTGAACTCTGGAATGAACACGATCCGGGTCAAGGGCAGCTATCAAGCCTCCTCCGCCGAGGAAATCTATACCATCACCTACAACGCCGACGCCTTCCGGATCAGGACCAGTATATCCTCGACGGTCATTGACGGAGACACGGCGCAGAGTTCCGCTTCCTTTGAAAAAGTGACAGTGGACAGCGAACAGTACCGTTTTTGGCTTCAGCTGATCCAGAGCACCGGCAAAGAGTCCATTGACCGCGTTTATGTCAGTGACAGCACAGGAAATTACACCCTGACGAAGGAAATTGACGGCTGGTACACCGTGCAGATGGGCCGTGAGAACCGGATGTTGTGTATCGTCTACAAGGATTCCCAGGGGCAACCTAAAACTTATAAGTATCAGCTGCATTTCCAGCGCAACGCTGAAGATACCCCGGAGGATCACCAGCCCACCATCACGGCGGAGATCGAAATGGACGGTACCATCATCGGCCTGACGGATGGCCTGACGCTGAAGAACCCGGATATCATCCTGCTGGTGGATGGCCGCAGCTATACCGGAAAGCAGCTTTATTCCAACAACTACACCGTGTCGGTGAACGGCATGGTGGTGCCTGCGCCGGTGAGCCAGTCCGGAAGTAAGTTCGGCTATTCCACCTATCTCTCCAACGAGGGCGCCAATACCATCACCATCACCGCCACGGACGCGGACGGCTATTCCGCCACCCGCAGCTGGACGGTCTACTATGAAAACGGCGACATCACCGTCACCGTCAGCGTGGAGGCCACCACCGTGGGCTTGGGGTATCTGGTGTCTCCCACGGAGGTAACGGTGCCGGGCGGCACGGACGCCTGGTCCATCGTGGAAAAGGTGCTGACGGAGAACGGCTACGGGATCAGTGGCAGCGGCAGCTATCTGTCCGCTCTCCAGCGCAGCGGCATTTGCAGCGGCTTCTTCATCGACCCTGAGCTGATGGATCTCATCGTGGCCGACGGCATGGACGAGAACGGCGCGGGACTGGATCCTCAGCCTTTCTCCATGGACAGCCTGGGCGAGTTCGACTTCTACCGCTGGTCGGGCTGGATGTACTCCTATAACGGCAGCTATCCCGGCTATGGCATGAACGTCTGCAAGCCGCAGGACGGCAGCGTGATCCGCGTCCGCTACACGCTGGCTTTGGGCAAGGACATCGGCGGCTTTACCAGCGCCAGCGGCAGCTACGGCGTTTCAAGCGGCAACTATTATAAAGAATGGTAAGAGGAGAAAAGCAGATGAATACCAGCGTAGAAAAGATCCTGCATGAAGTGAAAAAGGTCATCGCCGGTAAGGACGATGTGCTGGAAAAGATCATGATGACGGTGCTCTCCCGCGGCCATGTGCTGCTGGACGACGTGCCCGGCACCGGAAAGACCACCACCGCGCTGGCCTTCAGCCGTGCGCTGGGTTTGCAGTACGGGCGCATCCAATTTACCCCGGATGTGCTGCCCTCGGATATCGTGGGCTTTTCTATGTACCATAAGGAGAGCGGCAGCTTCGTCTATCAGCCCGGCGCGGTCATGACCAACCTGCTGCTGGCCGACGAGATCAACCGCACCTCCAGCAAGACCCAGTCGGCGCTGCTGGAGGTGATGGAGGAGCGCCAGGTCACCGTGGACGGCCAGACTCACAAGCTGCCGGATCCCTTTGTGGTCATTGCCACCCAGAATCCGGTAGGCTCTGCCGGTACGCAGCTGCTGCCCCAGGCACAGCTGGACCGCTTCATGGTGCGGCTGGAGATGGGATATCCCGATTTTGCAAGTCAAGTGAACATCCTCCGTGACCGCCAGACCGGCGATCCGCTGGAGGAGGTGGCTACCGTGTCCTCCGGTCTTGACCTGCTGACCATGCAGGCCCAGGCCCAGCAGGTACATATGGCGGACGCCATGCTGGAATATGTCACCAGTCTGGCGGAGGCCAGCCGCAGCCACCCGCTGGTGGTGCTGGGCGTCAGTCCCCGCGGCGCGCTGGCGGTATGCCGCATGTGCAAGAGCCGGGCCTTCATGGAGGGCCGGGACTATGTACTGCCTGACGATGTGGCCTATATCTTCGCGGATGTGTGCGCCCACCGCCTGATCCTGTCGGCTAAGGCGAAGATCACCGAGACCACGGCCAAGGACGTGCTGGCAGAGGTGCTGCAGCAGGTCGCGCGGCCTGACCATATCTGAGCGATGGCAAAGAATCGGATCATCTTTGCGTTGTGGCTGCTGCTGTGGCTGGCGGCATGGGCGCAGGGCAAGGGCAACATGGCGGCGTGTATCCTCATCGGCACAGTGGTCTGCGCCGTAATGGAGATCATCATCGCATTTATGCTGCGAAAAAAGCTGACGGCGGAGCTGTCAGCCGGTATTTCCTGCCGCAAAGGTGAGGAACTGCCGGTGACAGTCACGGTACGCAACAGCGGCGTATTCAGCTGCCTGCGGGTGCAGGCGGTGGTTCGCTGCCGCGATCTGCTGACCGGCGAGGAGACACGCTCCACGGCCCTCTTTCCCGTCAGCGGGAAAAGTGAGACGCAGGCGGTCTGCGATTTCCGCCCTCCGCGCTGCGGCAAGCTGGCGCTGACGCTCTCCGAATTGCGGGTCTTTGACCTGTTCGGCCTTGTGGGTGCGAAAAAGACGGTGGCTCTGTCGGCTCCGTCTCTGGTGCTGCCGGATATCTGGCCGGTGGAGCTGTCGGTATCGGAGCGGCAGAGTCCCGATATGGACAGCGACGAATACTCCATGTACCATCCCGGCGACGATCCCAGCGAGACGTTCGCCCTGCGGGAGTATCTGTCCGGCGACCGGATCAAGAGCATCCACTGGAAGCTGTCGGAAAAGACAGATCATTTGATGGTGCGGCAGCTGGGTCTGCCGGTGAACAACTCCATCCTGCTGGTGCTGGACAACAGCGCCGACACCGCGCCCTCCGCTGCTGAGCGGGAGGCGCTGGGTGAAGCGGTGGTCTCCGTGTCCGCCGCGCTGTGCGAGGCGGGACTGCCCCATCAGGCGGCATGGCTGGATCGCGAGACCATGGAGCCGCAGCTGTGCGCCATCGGCAGCATGGAGGAACTGACCCAGGCACTGTCCAGCCTGCTCTCGGCGGAGACGGAGCCGGATGAGCAGACGGTCACGCAGCGTCTGGCGGAGGAGCAGGGACTGGACTATGCCCATGTGGTGGCGTTGTCCCTGCGTCCGGAGGAAGATGAGCTGTATACCGCCTCCGGTGCGCCGGTGGCGCATTTGACCGTATCGGAGAATGTGCTGAAGAGTAAGGAGGGGATCTATCTTGCGCTTTAATGCCCGTTTTCGCGGACTTCTGGCCGCGTCCCTCCTGACGGCGGCTCTGATGGGACTGATGATCTCCCTGTTCTCTCTGCCGGTATTCTTTCTCTGGCCGGTGCTGCTGGGGATTCTGGCGGCGGCCACCGTGTGCATGATGGACGGCACACGGCTCTCATGGCTGCCTGCCGCCGCGTGGATGGCAGTCTGCCTGCTGACGGTACTGGTGCTGCTGGACACTGTGACCAACGGTCTTGCCCAGCTGCTGGACGATGTGCTGAAGGCGTGGCAGCAGCTCCATGCCCGAAACTATACCAGCTTTCTGGCACAGGAGGATGGCAGCGTAGGCCTGACGGTGGTGCTGTGCATGCTGGGGGTGCTCTGCGGCCTGTGGAGCAGCCGCTATGTGCGGCATCCCAGCGGCCTGCGTTTCTGGCCGCTTGCGGTGATTCTGGCCGCGGCGGCGGTGCTGTTCGCGCCTATGGTCCCCGTATGGTGGCTGCTGCTGGCGGCGCTGACAGGCCTCCTTTTGTACGCGGTGCATTTTGGCGGCGGAAAGCAGTATTCGCCCGCCGCGCTGCGGACATGGGGGCGGTTGGCGGCGGTGCTGCTGGTATGTGTAACGGTGCTGGGCGGCTGGAATCAGGATGCCGCCCGCCCTGCCGTGGTGGACACTGCCGCAAATTGGGCGGCGGAGCAGGTGGATACCCTGCGCTACGGCAGCAACGCGGGACTTCCGGAGGGCGATATGACCAAAGTCGGCCCCCGGCAGATCTCCGGGGACACCATGCTGGAGGTCACCATGACCCAGCCGACCTCCTACTATCTCCGTGGCTTCGTGGGTGAGACGTATGCCAACAGCCGCTGGAGCACACTGGATAGCAAGACCCTCAGTGAGGACGCGGATACCTTTTACTGGCTGCATCAGGACGGATTTTACGCCCAGAGCCAGCTGACCACAGCGGCGCAGGCAGGTGTGCCGGACGCGCTGCGCTATGACAACACCGTGACGGTGCAGAACATCGGCGCGTCGGGGAAGTATCTCTATGCGCCCTATGAGCTGCTGGCTGACAGCGATGTGCTGGACGCGGCGCAGATCGGCGACCGCACCCTGCTGGCCAGCGGCCTGCGGGGACAGCGTTTCTACAGCTTCCATGCCAGCGACAATATCATCACCCAGTATCAGCGGCTTGCCGCGGCACTGCTGGAGGAGACGGAACAGACCAATGCCTTTCTCAATACAGAGGCGGCTTATAACCGCTTTGTCTATGACCACTATACGGATATCCCCGATGATGTCCGTGGCTTTCTGGAGGAGAAGCTGGGCGGCTATCAGAAGGATGAAGGGCAGGTACACTTTGATTACCAGCGGGCCAAGCAGAACATCCTGTTCTACCTAACCACCTACATCACCTATGAGGAGAATGTCCTGCCCATTACGGGTGGCGACTTCGCCCTGACCTTTCTGGACGGCACCCAGAGCGGCTATGACGTCCACTACGCTACCGCTGCAGCGCTGATGTTCCGCTACTACGGCATCCCCGCCCGCTATGTGGAGGGTTATCTGGTGACCAAGGACGACGCGGCCCATATGAAGTCCGGACAGACGCTGGATGTGGGCGGGAACCGCGCCCACGCATGGGTGGAATACTATCAGGACGGCCTTGGGTGGCTGCCCTTCGAGGCTACGCCCACCTATTTCTCCGCCATGGAAAAGGCGGAGCAGTATCAGAACATTTCCGGTCTGGTGGGACAGGCGCCGCTGGACTATACGGCGGACAATCTGGATGACGCGGAGCTGGAAAACCCGGCGGCGGAGGCGCTGCGCGAGTTCTGGCTCAAGCACCGGCTGACCATTCTGCTGACGCTGGCGGTCCTGCTGGCGGCGGGCATGGTGGGCCTGCTGATCGGCTGGCTCATCTTCGAGCGGCGCAGGACGAAAAAGCGGAAGGAAGGCTTTTTCGGCGCAGACGCGGCGGCATCCATCGACGCCATTTTCCGATACATGATGGACGTGCTGCGCGCCCGCGGCATGGCAGCGAAGAACTGCCCGCCGGCGGACTATGTATCCTACATGGACGAGGATCTGCGGGAGGAATATCTGGCGGCAGCCAAGCTGTGGCAGGAGGCCCGGTTCAGAGGTAAGCCCATGCAGGAGCTGCAGCGCCGGCGGGTATTGCGCCTGAAGGACGAGATATGGGAACGCACCTGGCATAGCGCCAGCCTGAAGGAACGGCTGCGGCTGAAATACGTGGAGTTCCTGTAAGAGAAGGGAGAAACTGATATGAAAGTATGGAAAAGAACGCTGCCGGCATGGCTGCTGATACTGGTCATGCTGCTGACCGCCTGCGGGACGCCGTCCCAGTCCGCCCAGCCGGACAGCACAGAAGGTTGGCGCAAGGTCTATGAGGAGACCGGCGCCTATTTGCAGGCGCAGGCCGCGCCCTCGGTGGGTTCCATCGGCGGCGAATGGGCGGTGATCGGCCTGAGCCGTGCAGGACTTCTCAGCGACGCGGCGGCACAGAGCTATGAGCAGGCGGCGGAGGACTATGTCAAGCAGGCCGGTTCCGTGCGGCTGCACCACGCGAAATCCACCGAGAACTCCCGCACCATCCTGGGCCTGACGGCTGCCGGATACGACGCCGCAAATGTGGCAGGCGTTGATCTGACGGCGGGCCTGACCGATATGGCCTATCTGCGGGCGCAGGGCACCAACGGCCCCATCTGGGCGCTGATAGCGCTGGACTGCCATGGCTACGATATTCCCCAGTGCGCCGATGGCGAGGAGCAGGTCACCCGCGAGGGACTGGTGGCGGAGATCCTGTCCTATCAGTGCAGCGACGGCGGCTGGGCGTTGATGGGCGACGAGTCCGATGTGGACATGACCGCCATGGCTCTGACGGCGCTGGCGCCCTATAAGGACGATGTTGAAGTCAAAGCCGCAGTCGATGCGGCGCTGGCATATCTGTCCGATGCCCAGCAGGATGATGGCGGCTTCATGGGCTGGGGCACGGCCAACAGCGAATCCTGCGCGCAGGTGATCGTGGCGCTGACGGCGCTGGGCATTGATCCCGCCGCGGACAGCCGCTTTGTGAAAAACGGTGCTTCTCCGCTGGATGGCCTGTGCGCTTTCGCCTGTGAGGGCGGCGGCTTCTGCCACAGCAACGAGCAGGCGGAGCCGGACGGTATGGCCACCGAGCAGGGTTTCTATGCGCTGGCCGCCTACGACCGCTTCCGGCAGGGCATGACGAGCCTGTTTGACATGACGGATATTAAGGTGAAGTGATATGCGGCGCTTCAGAACCCTGTGTGCGCTGCTTCTGGCGTTGCTGGTGATGCTGACCTGCGCTGCCTGCGGACAACAGCAGGCAGCGCAGCCGGAAGATACCGGCGATAAGGATCAGTACATGACCGAGCCTATCCCGGAGGGCAAGCCCAGTCCGGTAGAGCCGCAGGACACGGCGGTGGATACCACCGTAACGCACACCTGTATTTTCTCCATCTCCTGCGAGACCATTCTGGACAACATGGACAAGTGCGTGAAGAACAAGAAGTTCCTCGTGCCGGCGGACGGCATTGTTTTTCCCGCTACGGAGGTGGAGTTCAGCGAGGGCGAGAGCGTATTCGATGTACTCCAGCGGGTATGTCGGGATAATTCCATCCACATGGAATCCAACTGGACTCCGGTATATAACAGTGCCTATGTAGAAGGAATCAATAACCTCTACGAGTTCGACGTGGGCAGTTTGTCCGGTTGGATGTACAACGTCAACGGTTGGTATCCCAACTACGGCTGCTCCCGCTATCAGGTGAAGGACGGCGATGTGGTGGAGTGGCGCTATACCTGCGACCTGGGAGAAGATCTCGGCAGTGGTATGGGAGGATAAATAGCGAATACATAGAACCCGAAAATACAGCCTTTTGACATAAAAACATAGATAGAAATTATGGGTAGGATACTAACAATGTGCCTGCCTCCGGGGATGTTCGAGAGGCCGCCGAACGGCACGATCGTACAGATTAATACGGCAAGTGAAAAGACGCGGCTGACCGCTAAAGGTCAGCCGCGTCTTTTTGCATGTCGAATTATCAAGGACAATGTCGAGCCATGTTGCCGCGGCCCACCGTTTCCGTCGTTTACGAGTTCTTCACAAATGACGAAACGGAGGTAAGAAAATGCACTTTCAGCCAATTCAATTCGGGGGGCGCATCAGAAAACTGCGTAGAGAACACCACCTTACGCAGGAGCGATTGGCGGTGATGCTCAACATCAGCGTGGAACATCTCAGAAAAATCGAGCTTGGCAAACGAGGCATATCTATCGATTTGTTGTTGGACCTATCTAATGTATTGGAGGCTTCCTTGGATTTCCTGCTCAAGGGTCAGCCTCTCACAGCTGTACAGATCAAGGAGCTTACGGCCCAAATACATAAAACTCTTGAGCAAATAGATCGATTGAGTGAAAAGCGGGGGTGACAGTGCAGGTTTCCGCTGCAAACCTGTACTACTGCGCTCTTCAAGTAACAGAGAAGCAGATTTACAATTTACTCAAGCCAACCAAGAGGCTTGCTGTACCTTGAAAAACGCCACACGGCCATATCCGGCAACTGGATCACATCAGCAGATGAGCCTCCGTAAGAAAGAGGACAGCGATGCGGAGAACGCGCCATGACCACCTGCACGGGAGTTTCCCGTGTCAATGCAGGTCCCGAATTGGAAGGTGCCCAGCGATACCCGTTCATCCAAAAGCAGCCGTGGCAGGCTGTCTCGCCATGACCTCATCTGCCTACAATGGTACTTCTGCATAGCGATACTTTCAAAACATCGGTGCAGCTCGGAGCGATCCTCGGAGGGGTGCGATTCCCATGTGCGGCGCCAGCCGCAGACCAGTTGACCGCCCAGCAGTCCGGGAAGTAGTGTCGAATAGGACTGAACAAATGATGGAAACGGCAGGGGCCGCTCCAACACGCCTTGGAGCGGCCCCGCCATAATGCTTTTGCCTGATGGCAGAAACGCGGGTGCTGCGTTTTCTCTCCCCCTCACATACCTACTACCCCCCAAAAAAATTCCCCCTTTCCGCAGCACCTGTGTTTGTGCCATCAGAAAACGTACAAAAAGGAGAAAATCATGCAGGATAAGAATGTTGATTTTTGCGGCATCCTGAACCTTTTGACCGCACTGAAGCGAGCCGGTTTTCCCAAGACTGAGCTGGAGCAGGTCGCTGCGCGCATCGCGGTGCAGACCGGCGCAACGATCCCTATTTCTTTCTGAATTTCTTTGCAAAAAGCAGTAGCTTTACAGTAGTGGTTGTGGTATGTTGTGTTGCTACAAGGAGGAGGTGAGCGGCCACGGAAGAAAAAAGCATCAACGGAAACCTTGCCCTGAACGGCAAAGAGCGGCGGGTCATCAGGATCGAAGCCAACCATGAGCGGGATGCCCAAAAGCTGCGGGTGGCCGCCTACTGCCGGGTCAGCTCCTCCTCGGAGGACCAGCTCAACTCCTTTGCGGCCCAGAACATCCACTATACGCAGTACATCACCGAGCATGAGAACTGGCGACTGGTGGACATCTACGCCGACGAGGGCATCACCGGCACCTCCGTGGAGAAGCGAGAGGATTTTAAGCGGATGCTGGCCGACAGCGGACGCGGACTCATTGACCGCATCCTGGTCAAGTCCATCTCCCGCTTTGCCCGCAACACGGCGGAGTGCCTGGAGGCCATCCGACAGTTCCGAGCCAATGGCACGACCATCTTCTTCGAGAAAGAGAACATCGATACTGCACGGATGTCCTCTGAACTGATGACAGCCTTACACGCAGCCTTCTCCCAGAGCGAGAGCGAGTCCATCTCCGGCAATATGCGCTGGAGCTACCAAAAGCGGATGGAGCGCGGAGAATACAATCCTCAGTCGGCAGGCTTTGGATATTGCCTGAAAGATGGAAAACTTGCGATAGTACCCGAAGAAGCAAAAATAGTGCGGTTTGTATTTGAAAGCTATTTGTCAGGCGCCAGCCGTAGAGCGATAGTGAAGCAGCTCAATACAACGACGGGAGGTAAGCTGTGGTACGAAAGTGCTATTTCCTATATCCTTACGAATGAATGCTATATGGGCGATACTATGCTGCAAAAAACGTACTCGACAGGCCCACTTCCGGTAAAGCGGCATCGGAATAAAGGACAGCGAACACAATATTACATAGCTGATACACATCCCGCAATTATCTCTAAACATGATTTTGAGAAAGTGCAGACACTTCTTGGAACAAAAAAGGCGCAGTACACAAAGGCGCAGCAGAAAAGCAGATTCCCGTTTGCAAAAAAGCTGTGTTGTCGTGAATGTGGGAGTACACTACGGAGAAAAGACCAGAAGGGAAGTGCCTACTGGTGTTGTATGACGCACGATGCAGATAAGAATGAGTGTGCGCTGCCGCCTATCCCCGAAACTCAGATTCAGCAAGCATTCCTTCGCCTGTATTACAATCTCAAGCACCAGGGCAGCCGCATTCTGCCTGACCTTATCACCAACCTCCAGTCCATCCGTGAACGGAAGTTTCTCTGGAGCGTGGACGTCATTGAACTGAACAAACAAATAGCAGAACTTACCAGTCAGAATCAACTGCTGGCCACCCTGAGAGAAAGCGGCTGTGTTGATTCTGACATTTTCATATCCAAGAGTAATAAGCTGACCGAACAGCTTCGCGCCGCCAAGCAAGCCAAGAGCAGGCTCCTCAACCAAGACGGTGACGATGCCATCCCTTGCACCCAGGAGCTCATCACCATTCTCAAAAGAGGGCCTGAAACGCTGCACGACTTTGACGGGGAGCTGTTCGGTCAGCTTATTGACAAGGTCATTATCGAGAGCAACACCAGCCTGCGGTTCCGCCTGAAAAACGGGCTGGAGCTGCGGGAGAGCATAGAAAGGACGGTGCGGTAATGGGCAACAGAAAACCGCCCTTCGGGTACAAGATGGTCATGGGCGAGATAGTCGTCCATCCGCAGGAGGCACAGGCGGTGCAAGGCATCTATGCGCGCTATCTGGCCGGGGCATCCTTCAACGACATCACCGACCATCTGAAAGAAAAAGGGCCACCCTACGACGCGGACAAGCCCTGGAACAAGAATATGGTGGCCCGTATTCTGGAGGACAACCGCTACGCCGGTGCGGAACGATTTCCGGCCATCCTCTCCCCGGAGCAGCTACAGGAAGCCGCCCAGCGCCGGTCAGAGCGTAAGCCTGCGGTGCAGATAACTGAAGCGCAAAAGGCCCTGCGTCGCCTGTGCAACGGCAGACCCAGCGCGGCAGTGGAGTCGCAGGTATTGTCCCTTCTGAACTGCCTTGCGGCAGCACCGGAACAGATCAAGCCACAGCCGCAGACGGTCAACCGTGGTGAGCTGGCTGAAATGGAGCGACGATTCTCGGCAGCGCTTACCACCAGTCCGGTGGATGAGGACGGTGCTAAGGAGATCGCCCTGCGGCTGGCAGGGATGCAATATAGCGCCATCGGCAGCAGCGAGTACGAAAGCCAGCGCTTACGGCATCTATTCACCGATGCCGTACCGATGGCAGAGATCGACGCCGAATTGCTGAAAAGTACCGTATCACAGGTCTATGTCAAAAAGGGGCAGGCCAGCCTGTTACTAAAAAACGGCCAGATCATCGAGAGGAGCGCATGACCGTGGGAGAGAACAAGCCGAAGGTGATCGTGATACCCGCCGCGCCAAAGAACACCGGAACTGCCGAGCAGCGGCAGCTTCGGGTGGCGGCCTACTGCCGGGTATCCACCAAAGAGGAGGATCAACTCAACAGCTACGAGGCGCAGAAAAACTACTACACCGATAAGATCATGGAGAATAAGTCGTGGACGATGGCCGACATCTTTGCGGATGAGGGCATCACAGGCACTTCGGCCAAGAAGCGGGCAGACTTTATGCGGATGATGAAATGGTGCAAGCAAGGCAAGATCGACTTGATCCTCACCAAGTCCGTCTCCCGCTTCGCCCGCAACACGGTGGACTGCCTCAACTACGTCCGAATGCTGAAAGCGCAGGGCATTGCAGTTTACTTTGAAAAAGAAAACATCAATTCTATGGACGAGTCCACAGAACTGATGCTGACCATGATGGGAGCTTTCGCCCAGGCGGAGAGTGAGTCCATATCTGGCAATATTCAAGCAGGCAAGCGCTACGCCATGCAGCGGGGTGAAGCCACCATTAACTACTACAGTCTGTACGCCTATGAGAAAGGACCGGATGGTAATCCGCAGATCATTCCAGAACAGGCAGAGATCGTCCGAGAGATTTACCAGAAGTACCTCCACGGTGACAGTCTTAACATGATTCGCAAAGACCTGGAGGAACGCCACATTCCAAACGCCCGCGGTGGTGCAACATGGACACATACCGCAGTGCGCGGCATCCTCTCCAATGAGAAATATGTGGGTGATGTCCTGATGCAGAAAACCTTCCAGCAGGATTGCATCAGCCGCAAAACCATCCGCAACACAGGGCAGCGCACCATGTATCTGGTGCCGGATCATCACGAAGCCATCATAGACCGCAAAACATATAATGCGGTTCAGACGGAGCTGGCGCGGCGCAACGCGCTGAAGGGAAATACGCAGAAAAGCACCCCCAGCGGCAGAAGCTGCTATACACCGAAATATGCCCTGTCAGATCGGCTCATTTGCGGCGAATGCGGCACACTGTATCGCCGCTGCACATGGGTAAACCGGGGAAAGAAGCACATTGTCTGGCGCTGTATCAGCCGCTCTGATTACGGCAAGAAATACTGCCATGATTCGCCCTCTGTGGATGAGCAGCAGCTCCAGCAAGCCATCCTGCGGGCGATCAACAGCATAATGTCTGAGAAGCCTGCACTGGTACGGCAAGTTACGGAAAATCTACAGGTGTTGATACATCCCAGCCGAAGCGGAGAACTTACCATCGCAGATATCGACCACCAATTGGAAACTCTGGCACGGGAGTTTGATGCCACCTTCGCAACTGCGGCCATAGGTAACGCTGCAGACTATAGCGAACGATTCAAGATGATCCTTACCCAGCAAACGGAGCTGAAGGCCAAGCGTGTCGAACTGGAACGACAGCAAGCAGAAGATGCGGAACTGAACAGCCACATGGAGGAGGCCGCCGATATAATGGGGCAAGCTGGTACCGCTATCACGGAATGGAACGAACGCAACATTCGAGATCTTGTGGAATCGGTCAGGATACTCTCCAAGGAAAAAATACTGGTGCGGCTGAAAAGCGGGATCGAGAAAACCGAAAAGTTGCAAAGTTAGGGGGGACACACTGGATAAATTCTACACCTCATAAATCCAATTGCTATATGTAGTTCCGAGAAAAACCAAATTAGGGGTTCCAATATTGTTAAAAATGGTTATAATAAAGATGTTATAGTTATGTATTCCCTTTGTACAAATCACGGGATTTATGATAAGCAATCACAACAGTGAAAATACGATTTTAGAGGTAACTGTTATGGAGTTCAAAAGAGTAGTCATTCAAAACTTCAAAGGTATAGAGAACATGGAATTAACATTTTTCCCTGGAGTTAATCTCATCTTGGGTGAAAATGGTGTGGGAAAAACGTCCGTTTTGGAGGCTATGACTATTGCATTTGGGGACTTTTTTAACGGAATTGCGGGAGTCAATAAAAGGGGAATTTTGCATGAGGATATTCACTTTCGAACTAGCCTAACTGGGGATGCTTCGACGAAGATTGAGTATTGTACTCCTACCACAGTTCGGTCTGAAATCCATCTCGATAAAGCGACTGTCACTGGTGAAGTCACACGCAGAGATGAAACGAGTCAATCAAGAACAAAGTATCTTGGAAAAGAATGCGCTTTATATGCAAGAAAAATTTGTAATGATATGCATTCGATTTTACCATTACTCTGTTATTTTAGTACTTCTCGAATGGCTCAGTCCAAACGAGAAGATTTTGGCACTGCAAGTAAAAACAAGCTTAATGATCGTCGAAGTGGCTATATTGGTTGTATCGAAAACAATTTGGATCGAAAGGCATTAGAGGCATGGTGCCTTAAAATGGAGCAGGCTGAATTCAAAAAGAAAGGCCAGGTGCAGGAGTATTCAGTATTTAAAGCAATCGTCTCCACCTTTATGAAGAACATGAATGAGTTGGATATAACACCTACTATCTCGTATTCGGATGTTTTTGATGATATGGTCTACGAAGAAAAGGAGACTATTACTCCCATTAAATATCTCAGTGCAGGCTACCAGTCTTTACTATGGATTATTATGATGATGGCATTTCGTATATGTCAACTGAATCCAACTATTACAGACTATCAAGCTATTCCAGGAATTGTGCTCATCGATGAAATCGACATGCACTTGCATCCTCGGTGGCAGTGGCGAATTGTTGATGCCCTGAAAGAAACATTTCCTAACGTGCAATTTATCCTTGCTACCCACGCTCCCATTATTATATCTTCCTGCAAAGAAGCGCATCTAATTCAGATTGATGATGATCACACTGCCCAGTATCTGCCATCAGCCTATGCATTCTCCATTGATGATGTTGCAGAACTCACACAGGGAAGTTCGGGAATTCCTATTAAGCTAAAAAGACTTTCGAGAGCTTTCGAACGTGCATTTTTCCATGGCGATAAGGAGAGCGCTACTGACATTTATGAAAAAATGCTGGAGCAATTTGGAGAAAGTAATACTGAAGTTGATTTGGCAAAACGGCGTCTTAGTATACTATAGGAGCTATTTAAAATGCTATATATAGAGAAAAACGAATGTCCTGGTGAAGTTGCAGACGATATTCAGGCAATTAAAGAAACGGATGCGTGGAAGAATACTCCAGAACCGCTCAATCAAGTTTTGCCTGAAGAAAGAAGCAAAACAACAAGAGAGCTGCGCAACTTTTTTGACCAGCTTAAAAAAGATAAAATTCGAGAGGCTCTTCTTATTGAACAGCACTATTTGTGCGCATACTGCATGAGTTCAATTGAAAACAATCCTTTACACACAACCATTGAACATTGGTTGCCGCTCAGTAAGAGCAAAGAGACTGCATTGGATTACCAAAACTTTCTAGCCACTTGTAAAGGGGGCAGTGATATTGATGCTTCTGCATTAAAAGGTACACGCTTGCTTTGTTGTGACGCTAATAAGGGAGATAATGATGCTCTGACTTTAGACCCCCGAAATAAAGAGATGCTTTCGGGGATTACATATCTAAGTGATGGAATAATGGAATATCAAGATACGCCACCATTTGATTGTTTCGCCATACAAAATGATATTGATAAAATATTGCGTTTGAACGGGAAAATAGATAGCGAGCATATTTGCAGGCAGGATACCTCAACACAGTTGGTTAAGCATAGAAAAGATGTCTTTCAGAATACAGAGCAAATCTGTATAGATTGTTTGACACGCGGAATCCTTACTGTTGAATGGCTTGACAGCAAAATTCAAGAATGCCTTAGTCGAGAACGGAGAGAGGATTTCGCTGGTGTTGCAATTTTTGTGTATAAAACATACTTAAATCGTCTGCAAGAACGGAGGCATCTACAAGAAGGCTAAATGAGCAACCTTACTGCTAGCTGGTGGACGATGCAGCGCCACTATTGAAGTGACCTTAAGCCAAAACCCAAATCCAGGAGCGCAGTTGAAGTATACGAAAAAATCGTACAGTTGAGAATAACTGCACCTGATGACAAGCATATACTCATTTTCACTAAACCCGCTGTTTTCTTAAAGGGTTTTGTGATATAATGTATTCAACCAGCGAAAGGGATGAGACCGTGGAACGAGTATATGCGTTTACAGATGAGTACGGTGCATTTGGATGGGATATAGATAATCCTTCTGTGTCCACCCATTTCATAATCACCGCAGTCATTGTGAAAGAGTCAGATTTGAGTGCCTTTACGCAAAAAACAGGTGAGCTTCGGAGAAAGCATTTTCAAACCGGTGAAATTAAGTCGAGTAAAGTGGGAAAAAACAATGATCGGCGCCTGCAAATCCTGTCAGACTTACAAGACATCCCGTTCAACTTTTTTTCGGTCTGTATAGATAAGAAGAAATGCTTAGAAAACATGAGTGCAAAAGGTTTGCAATATAAGAAAACATTTTATAAATTCATGAACAATATAGTTCACCGAGAGCTACGACGAGCATTTGAGAAAATAACTGTCGTAGCCGATGAAATAGGCAGTAGCGACTATATGCATAGCTTTTGCGAATATGTAAATAAGCAGCAAGATATGCCGAATCTATTTGGTGATGCGGAGTTCAGGTTTGAAAACAGCAAAGGAAATATCGGAATTCAATTAGCAGACTTAATTAGCGGGACTCTTTCGTATGTTTTTGATAGACACAAACGGGCGGATGATACACCCGCCTATTTGGAGATTCTTAAGGAAAAAACCATACGCATTGAAATGTATCCTAAGACTTACGACACTTACATATTGGAGAATAGTGCAATAGCTGAAGACTATGATGAGGAAATTGCAAAATTGTGCTTCGCTCAAGCGGTTAAATTTATAGAACGAAACGCAGATGAGCATGATCCGGAAATAGTGGCACAAGTGATTGTCCTACAATACTTGCTTTTCCGCTTTATGAACAATGATACACGGGGTTATATTTATACACAAGAACTAAAAAATCAACTCGCAAATACCGAACTTCGTGGTATAAAAGACCAAACATTTAGAATGCGCATTATCGGGAAGTTGCGCGATGAAGGGGTCATAATTGCAAGCTCTCAGCGAGGATATAAAATCCCGTCAAGGCAGGCAGAATTGTATGATTTTATAAATCACGATGCAAAAATTGTGATTCCAATGTTAGCAAGATTGAAAAAATGTAGGGACTTAGTTAAACTTGGAACGGTAAACGGACTTGACCTACTGGCACATCCCGAATATCGTCAACTTCAGGCCTTTTTCGATAGCTTGCCAGTAGAAACTGATTTTGAACAATAACGTTCTAAAACTTAGAAAAGGTAACAAAGAGCAAAATATGCTGATCCCTAGACAACAAAACCTGTGGACAATCACAACACGAAAAAAGGCACGCTTCTGCGTGTCTTTTTTCGTGTTGGTACGGTTTTGCAGCGCAAAACCGGTCGCCTGCGGGCGGGTGACTGAACGCGCAAGGGAAACCCAACTAAGGTTTCCCTTGCACACATTCCCTTCCTTGCGATATGCGGGGGTGCGGACAACAAAAGTTGTGGGCAATCACAAAAACCGTCTCAAACATATCGCTTGAGACGGTTTTTATATGCGGTAGGTGATAAAAGTTCCGCTTTGGTTTGATGACTATTGTGTGACTTGGAATCCAGCTGAGCGCATCCTACGTCATATCTCCAGCATCCCTTGCCGTCCCGTGCGGGTGTGTTCTTTTTTCTCTCTCTTCTTCAGTTGCTCCGGGGCGCTGCGGGCGGCGGACTGCTCCGCCTCCTTCTTGCTGCGGCCGGTGCCGCTGCCCATGCCGCAGGCGGCGGTCAGCGTAGGGCATTACACAACGCCGCAGAGGACGTGGTGTGGGGGGGAGGGGGGACGGGAGCTGACAACTCGCTTTATCTATGAGACAGCAGCGTTGGCCCGCGTTTACGAGGTGCTCAGCGGAGCTTGATCAAAAAAGTTTTTAAGTCCAAATGCAATAAAACGCCCTTTCCGTGCATTACACGGATGACAGGAGAAAACGCCCATGCTCAGTATGCTGATGACAACCGAATATGCGCCGGCAGAGGAGCGGCGTGAGCTGCAGCGGCTGCTGCGGTGCATTGCCGGGAATGACCGCGACGCCTTGGCGGAGCTGTACCGGCGCACGCGCCCGGCGGTGTACGGCCTTGCGCTGTCCTACCTCAGGAACGCCCACGATGCGCAGGATCTCACGCAGGATGTCTATGTGCAGGTGTGGGACTGCGCGGCGCAGTACCGCCCCACCGGTTCCCCCATGGGCTGGCTGCTGGCGGTGTGCCGCAGCCTGTGCCTGATGCGTCTGCGGCGCGAGGAACGCCGCACCGCACTCTCGGACGAAGAATGGGACGCCATTCCCGCGCAGGAGTGCGGACTGGACGCCGACGAGCGCGTCCTCTTGCAGCACGCGCTGGCAAGCCTTGGCGACGAGGAGCGGCGCATCGTGCTGCTCCACGCGGTCACGGGTATGAAGCACCGGGAGATCGCGGCGCTGCTGGAGCTGCCGCTTCCTACCGTCCTGTCGAAATATCACAGAGCATTGAAGAAGATGCGAAGCTGTCTGGAAGGAGATGACGCCCGATGACCAATGAAAAGATGGAGCAGCGTCTGGCTTCGGCGGTGGAAAAGACCGCGCCAAACGACGTGAACGGCGTTCTCTCCCGCTGTGATGAGCGGAAAGGAACGGTAATTCCCATGACAACAAAGAAAACGGTAAATCGAAAATGGACAACGCTTGTGGCTGCCTGCCTCGCGGTGATGCTGCTGTGCGGCGGAGGCGTGTTCTATCAGCAGGCACACGCGGTGGCGTCCGTGGTGTCGCTGGACGTAAACCCCAGCATCGAGCTGAAGGTCAGCAAAAGCGAAAAGGTGCTGGTCTGCACACCGCTCAACGAGGATGCGAAGGCCATCCTTGCGGATATGGGCGGCGGTGCAGACCTGAAGGGTGCGAAGCTGGATGTGGCGGTAAACGCCATTGTGGGCAGCCTGGTGCGGAACGGCTATCTGAACAGCATTTCCTCCGCCATCATGATCTCGGTGGAGGATAAGGATACCGTCCGCGCGGAAAAGCTCCAGCGTGAGCTGACCAGCGCCGTGGACGGTGTGCTGCAGACCA
>ERZ827524.276-NODE-276-length-72084-cov-5.814408_pt1 | contig 72084 bp, 63 predicted proteins | sample MGYA00519702_ERZ827524 | MGnify/ENA primary metagenome ERZ827524 (study PRJEB31778, sample SAMEA3449341) | human gut metagenome | biome: human gut; feature: human-associated habitat; material: faeces | place: United Kingdom | collected 2010/2012 ...
CGCGCCGCTGCGGGGGCGCTCGGAGCCGCTGCCGGCGGAAAGCTGTAAAGCTTTCCGCCGGCAGCGGTTTCCTCAAAGCAGCCGAGCCTAAATCTCGAACGGGTCCAGACTGAGCTTTTTGCAGATCAGGAGCACAAGATCAAACGAGGCCCCGCCGATGTCGCGAGAAAGCAGCGTCATAAGCGTGCTGTACGGGATACCAGCCTCAGCAGCGAACTGCCGGAGGCTTGCGTAGCGCTCCAGAATCAGCTCCCGCAGCTTCTGCGCGCGGTTCGGGTTCATTTCGGCGCCTCGACAACCGTTATCTCGACGCCTTTTTCTTCGATGGCGGCGATTTGATCCTCTGCGCACTCCCAGTCCGTGATCACAGAGTCGAAGGCGTCTATGTCGCAGACCTTCACAAAAGCGTCCGCGCCGATCTTCGCGCCCGGGATGACAAGACACCTTCTGCGGCTGTTCTGAATAACGGTGCGTTGGAAGGCCGCCGTTTCATCCGTACCGTTGGACAAGCCAAATTCCGCCGTCAGACCCGCTCCCGTGATGAAGCAAAGGTCAAAGTGCAGCCGGCTTACGAATGCGTTGGCCAAGCTGTCCACCAGCGAGCCGCTTTGCCGCATCCTGCCGCCGGTGAGATACACGCCGACGTTGGAAAAGCGCCTGAGCGCTTTCCCCATGTCAACGGAATTTACGATCAGCGTATAGGGAATGTCTCTGGGCAGAAAAGAAAGCATGATATGGCCAAAGGAGCCGCTGGTCAGATATACGGTATCGTTTTCCTTGATTTTCTGCACGGCCGTCCGTGCAATCTCTCTGTAATTTTCAAAAATAGGCATATTGTCAAAGTCTCTGTCGGCCGGCGGTCTTATGCCGACCTGTCCGAGCGCAAGCGCGCCGCCATGGGTTCTCCGGCAAATGCCTTTTTGCTCGAGCAGCCGCAGGTCGCGGCGGGCGGACTCATCGGAGATGCCGTATTTGCCGGCAATCTCGGCAATGGTGATCTTTCCGTTTGCCTGAAGCGCTTCCGATATTTCCCGATGGCGTTCTTCCATAAACATGTGTCGTACCTCCTGCATCGAAACGTAAACGGTATTGCTGAACTTGATGCACACAGTATACCACATATTCGGAAACAAGTCAACACATTCGGTAATCGGATTTGCGTATAGTTTTCCCCGGCGCTGCCGCACGTTCACAGGTGCACACGATGCTCCGAGAGGCATATTTCGTCTTTACGCGCGAGGCGGGGAATGGCCTGCCCGAATACCATTTTTCCCCCGCTTCGGCCCGCATGGGGCAAAGCAAGGGAAAACTATGCGGCCGAAGTCGAGACGGATACGTTCCTCTTGTCTGTTGCCGGCAGATGGCCGGAAGCAGCGTCACCGCTTTCGTTTTGTCCATGCGAATCGCAGCCATCGGGCGCAAAGCGGCATAAATTGCGGGTGATCAAGCAAAAACCGCGCACTGTGTTCAGTGCGCGGTTTGTATGCAGCGGCTTGCCGCTGACTCAGACGAATGAAAATGATTTTTTGGCTTTTCAAAAGCGGGAGCCGAACCCTTTGCAGCCCACAAGAGAAACGGCGGCGAAACGCGTTTAGCGCATTCTAATGCGGAATATCCCGTCATTGTGTACGCCGTTTATGGAATTTGCGGCTTGCGGCTTTTACTCTGAAACGTTATCCGAAGAATCCGCGTCGTCGTCAGACGCGGAAATAAACATTTCCTCCGTGGTCTGCTGCGCCAGCTTCAGCTTTTCCGTAATTTCGACCAACGCCTTGGTGGTCGCTTCCAGCGCATCGACGGCAGTCGCCATACGCCCCGCCAGGTGATAATACATAGCCTTGTAATCCGGCATACAGACCCCTCCTGAGCAAATTTGAATAATGGACACTGCTCGGTAAAGCAGTGTCCATCATCGTTTGGTGCGACTGATGGGACTTGAACCCATACGGTTACCCACACGCCCCTCAAACGTGCGCGTCTGCCAGTTCCGCCACAATCGCATATCGGCCGTCCGGCGGCGCCCGCCGAACTTACATTACTATTATACACAACTTTTTCTTTTTGTCAAGAGATAACGAGAACTTTTTTTGCGCCGGCGCCGGTTTGCAGCCCAAAAATGCCGTACAGCCGAAGGATGCCGCAGGTGGAATGCCGCGCCGCCCAAAGGATACCGCAGGTTTGCACAAATACACCGTTGCTTTTCGGCGCGCGTTGTGCTATAATACCGATGGAATCATAATTTGCGCCCGGATTCGGGTGCGAAAGAAAGGAAAGCAAACGCATATGAACAGAAAAAGAATGCTATCGGCGCTGCTGGCGCTCCTGCTCCTTCTGCCCGCGCTGTCTGCGGCGGCGACGGCGGTCGAGGCGGAGGTCTACGTCAACGTGGCGGTCGGGAGTCCGTATACGGCGAGCAAGCCGTATACCGAGTCGAATCCGAACGCCTATGTACAAATCGACGGCAAGGAACTGACCGACGGCGTCAAGGGTTCGTCGCTCTACGGCACCGAGTGGCATGGCTTCTACAACGCCGCCACCGAGGACGGGTATTATTACATCACCGTGACGCTTAAGGAAACGGCGAAGGACATCGAACGTCTCTCGATTCAGTGCTGCTCTGAGCCGTCTTCCAGCATCAACCTGCCCGCCTCGGTGGAATATTTCATCGGCGCGGACGAGGACAGCCTGGTGTCGGTGGGCGAAGCCGTGAAAACGGGCAGCGGCACCTACGTCGATTATGTGCTCGATCTGGACGCGCCGTCCGAGGTGACGGTGGCGCGCGCCAAGATCAAGCCGTCGAGCGGTATGTTCGTTTTCGTGTCGGAATTCGAGATTATGACCACGGAGACGGTCGAGCTGACCCCGACCGAGCGCGACGGGCTCCATTTCCTCTATAATTCCACCGCGACGGTGGACGGGGAATACCTTCGCGGCGTCAAGCATGGCACGACGGCTGCGGGGCTGGCCGCCTACATCAATCTGAACGACAGCATCGTCGTCCGTCACGCCGACGGGACGGTTTGCGATGCGGACGACAGGCTCGTCACCGGCGACCGTCTGGAGGCGTACTTCTACGACACGCTGCTGGAAAGCCTGACGATCGTCATCGAGGGCGACTACGACGGGGACGGCAGGGTGAGCGCCACCGATTATCTGATGGCCAAGCGCGCCGTGCTCGAAAAAGCCGAGCTGACCGACGTGCAGAAGCTCTCGCTCTGCCTGAGCAACGGCGAGAAGCTGACGGCGTCCGACTATCTGCGCATCAAGCGCGACGTGCTCAAACTCGGCGCGATTGTAGACCAATACCGTGACCCGATCGGAGAATATGATATGGAATTCAAACGCAACAGCGACGCGCTGTACACGCTTTCCTGCACCTACGAGGGCAAGCCCCTCACCCTGACCTTCGACAAGAAGTCCTGGGGCACCTGGAACATCGGCACCTGGCGCTATAACGGCGAGGCGCTCGCCGGCGGCGGCACCGACTGGGAGTATGTGAATATGGTCGGCGACGTCGGCGGCTCGCTCGACTGGTCGGGCGGCAACCACGGCAAGGAGACGCTGGTCGACATCCGCTTCTATGACGGCGCGACGGGCGAAGAGCTGCTGCTTTCCAACGGGCAGTCGGCCGAAATCCGCAACCTGACCATCGTCGAGCGTACCGAGCTGTATACGAGCGACGCGAAGAACCCCTACGCCAACGTGACGCGCACCTACCGCGTGGCGGGCAACACCATCACCTTCGAGGCCGACTGCGAATTCATCCGCGACGTGTATATGGGCCGCTCCTACACCTGTATGTTCCCTGTTTCCAAGCAGTACGGACAGTTTGCGGAATTCTATAAGCTGGACGGCAGCGTCGAGAAGGCGCAGACCACGCTCGAGGGCGTCAAGCCCGATTACTCCGGCCCCTACATCGGGCGGACGGATGCGATGCGCGTGGTCATGTACGGGCCGAAAAACCCGAGCTACAAATTCGACGTGCGCGTGTATTCGCTGGCGGACGCAAGCGACTTCTTCTCCAACGGCGACAAGACCTTCGTCTGGGACATGAACTCGACGCACAACAAGCTCTATTTCTCCAAGTTCGACACCGGCGCGCCCACGCTGATGCAGGCCGGGCAGCGCACCAGCAACAAGTCCACCTGGACCTTTACCGTCGAGGAGTGACGGCGCTTCCCGCATAGGCGGCTTTTCGGGCGCGCGGGAAAGCGGGACGCCGCGGCATATGCCGGCTGCGGACGTTTCGATGCGCGCCTGCCTGTCCGCGCGCTATGGTGCGGGAACAGAAATAGATGCCTGTTCGGCATACCGCGCGGACGCGCCGTTTTCTGCGGCGCGTCCGCTTTTTTCGTCCGCTGCGGGAAACGGCGCGGCGGCTTGTCCGACTTTTTTTCGCTTTTCGCATCATTCTACTTGTAAATCGCGCTTTAATATGCTACAATCGGCCTGAAGGCATTCCGTTCGGAAAATCCGGCGGAGCGATCAGAAAGAGAGGGAAACGACAATGGCACTTTTGGCAGCAAAGCCCCCGATGGGCTGGAACGCGTGGAACTATTTCGGGCCGGGGAAGATCAACGAGACCGTCGTGCGGGAAACGGCCGACGCGATGGTGGAGCAGGGCTTCCGCGACGCGGGGTATGTGTATGTGTCCGTGGACGACTGCTGGATGTCGGTCGAGCGCGACGCGAACGGCGACTTACAGGCCGACCCCGTGAAATTCCCGTCCGGGATGAAGGCGCTCGGCGACTACATCCACGAGCGCGGGCTGAAATTCGGGCTGTACGCCGGCGCGGGCGTGCTGACCTATGCCGGCCGTGCGGGCAGCTACGGCTACGAGCGGCAGGACGCGCGCAAATTCGCCGAGTGGGGCGTGGATCTGCTGAAATATGATTTCGGCTACGTCGCGCCGGGCACCAACGCGCCCGAGCTGTTCCGCCGGATGGGGCAGGCGCTGCGCGAGAGCGGCCGGGAGATCCTTTTCTCGGGCTGCCTCGGGCGCACGAGCGTGACCGAATGGATGCGCAGCACCGGCGCGAGCATGTGGCGGCTTTCGGGCGACATCACCGACCAGTGGAGTTCGATTGTCAACGTGGCGAAGAACGCGATGACGGTGGCGCCCTTTTCCGGCCCCGGCGGCTGGAACGACCCGGACATGATGGTCATCGGCCTTGACGGAGAGGGCTGGGCCTCGGGCGTGGGCTGGATGAAGGAGGAGGACGTCTGCAAGGGCTGCACCGACAACGAGTACAGCGCGCACTTCTCGCTCTGGTGTATGCTGGCGGCGCCCCTGCTGATGGGGCACGACGTCCGCAAAACCCGTCCCGAGCTGGCGACGATTCTGCAGAATGCCGAATTGATCGCCATCAATCAGGACGAGCTGGGCATTCAGGGCTATACGCTGCCGCCGATGAGCAACGGCGACACCATCCTCGCCAAGCCGCTCAAGAACGGCGACATCGCCTTCTGCCTGCTCAACGAGGGCGATTCCCCCAAGAAGATGATCCTTTCGTGGCAGTACTGCGGCTGGGAGATGACCGACCGCGTGCGTCTGCGCGACGTGGTCAACCATACGGATATGGGCGAGTATGTGCACGGGATGTACGCGCTTGTCGAGCCGCATTCGGCGCGCGTGTTCCGCGCGACGCGCCTGTGAAGCGGGGAAGGAGCAGGATTCGGATTTTATGCTGACCATTGTCAAGCCGCGCCGCGCGCACAGCGCTTATGCCGTTGCCGCGCGCGAATTTGCGCGGCTGTACCGGGCGCTGACCGGCCGGACGGCCGCTTTTGCCGACGACGACGGCGTTCCCGAAGCGGGAGACCTCGTCGTCATCGGCTCGGACAGCGTCAACCGCTTCGCGGCCGAGCGCGTGCTGGACGGACGGACAGACCTTGCGCCGCTGGTCTACGGCGGCGACGGCTATACGATAAAAAGCGGCGCCGAGGACGGCCGACGGGTGCTTTACCTCGCGTCCGGCCGCGGAAGGTCGGCCATCTACGCCGTCTACCGCTACTTCGAGTATTATTGCGGCTGCTCGTATTTCTGGGACGGCGACACGCTCCCGCCGCGAACGGACATCGTCTGGGAGAATGTCGCGCTGTCCGAAACGCCGCGCTTCGACTACCGCGGCACGCGCTACTTTGCGCACCGCTCGCTGCACCGCTTTCAGGCCGAGATGTGGGGGCCGGAGGACTGGGAGCGCGAGATCGACTGGCTGCTGAAAAAGCGGATGAACCTGTTCATGCTCCGACTGGGGCTGGACGATGTGTTCCAGAAGGCGTTCCCCGACTGCGTCGCCTACCCGTCCGCGGTGGAGAGACTCCCCGAGGCGGGGAAGGGGTTCGACGACCGCACGCTCTTCTGGCCGCTGGAATACCGCGGCGTGCTGCGCAAGCGGCTGCTGGCCTACGCGTTCGAGCGCGATCTGATGCATCCCGAGGACTGCGGCACGATGACGCACTGGTATTCCCGCACGCCGCTGGATTTCCTGCGCGCCAAAACCCCTAAGCTGCTCTCGCAGAACAGCGGGATTTACAGCGAGCAGACCGGGCTGGTCTGGGACATCGCCGACGACGCGAATCTGGACAACTATTTCGCGCTCACCGCCGCGCATATCCGCGAATACGGGCAGGCCGGGCTGTTCCACACCATCGGGCTGGCCGAACGCACCTATTCCGACGACCGCGAGGCCAACCTGCGGCTGAAAAAGTACGTTTACCGCCGCATCTGCCGCTACATCCAGGAGAATTACCCCGGCAGCCGGCTGCTGCTGGCTTCGTGGGATCTGTACTTCACCTACACGAACGACGAGGTCCGCCGCCTGCTGGCCGAGCTGGACAGGGAGCAGGTCATCCTGTTCGATTACACCTCCGATTCGCAGACCGAGAATTCGGTTCTCAACTGGGACGTGATGGGGCGCTTCCCGTGGATTTTCGGCATCTTTCAGGCGTATGAGCCGAACTCGGAGATCCGCAACGACTACGCCTTCATCGAGCGCGTGATGGAGAAGGCCAAGCGCGACCCGCTCTGCGTCGGCTTCGTTCTCTGGCCCGAGCTGTCGCATGCCGACACGTTCATGCTCGAATACGCCGCCGCCAACGCGTGGGCGGGCGAGGTGATCGACGCGCGCCGCTTCGCGGAGGACTTCTGCCGCCGCCGCTACGGCGCGCAGAGCGAGGCGATGCTGCCCGTGCGGCTGGCGATGCTGGACGTCTCCGCCGCCTCTGTCTGGAGCGCGGACGACGGCGCCAAGCTCAAGACCGACCTGTTTTTCAACATCTTCGATCATTTCGCGTTCACCGAGGGCGAGTCCGCCGGCCGCTACGACGGCCTGATTGAGCTGCTGGAAAAGACGCTGGCCTGCGCGCCCGGGCTGGAACGCGCGCTGGAAAAAATCGACCTGACCGACGAACGCGTCCGGCGCGACGTCTGGGACATCCGGCGCACGCTGCTCGGCCGCCGCATTTCGCTGACGATTCTGCAAATCCGGCGCGCGTATCTGGCGGGGGAGGCGTTCGATGCGCTCTGCGAGTCCTGTCTGGAGCAGACCGAGGCGCTGCAAAGGCTGCTGGCGGCGCACAGCGACTATTCGCTGCGCGCGTCGCTGGAAAGGCTGAAAACGGTCGCGCCGGTCAACCCGCTGTTCGAGCGCACGCTCAAGGAAAACGCGAACAATATGTACTGCCGCTCGTACATCGCCGAGCTGGCGGCGGACGTCTACCTGCCCGAGCAGCGTTTGCTGTTCGAGGCGCTGCGGACGCATTCCGGCGCGTTGGACTTCCGCGCGCTCTGCAAGGCGGACGCGGCGGAAATCTCCGAGCGCTTCTTTGCCAAACCGCTGGATTCGTAACGGCAGCCCCGCTGCGGGGGGATGCAAAAACGGTACCGCAAGCGGTACCTACTGGTAAGACAATTCTATATGAATTGCACGGAACAGGCATGCTTTTTTGCTATGCCTGTTCCGCTTTTTTGCTGTATATAGTTAATGAGGTTATAGCAAAGGCTTGAAGTTGGCGAGGGTACGGAGAAACCCGCATCGCACTTTAACGCCATATCAAAACATACTTGGTAAGCAATATATGGTGATACTCACTCGTTTGAAATCTTCATTTTTATGCTGAGCAATATCCCAAACCACTTAACGAATTTTATAAAATCAACTATATGTGTATGGGGCAGTTTTTGGAGATCATCGGATTTTTCTTTTATAATTGCATCCAGTAGTGCGGTAATTGGAACATCCGAAAAACTCTCCGTACGGACCGGAGCGCTTAACCAAGCGCCCACCGCAAAGCGGGCATTCAAATTGTTCTTTCTTCAATTCATTGCCATATCGCTTTTTGAGTTCTATAGCAAATTCGGATTCTTGTCCGTTGATAGTAACAATAAATGCCTTTTTCTTTGCTCTGGTTAAGGCTACATAGAACAAACGGCGCTCTTCTGCATAAGGATACTGGTCGCAGTTATCAAGCAATAAATCCAAAATTGGAGCGTCTTGAATTTTGCTTGGGAATCCCATTCTCGATTTCTTGTTGTTGATGATAAACACATAATCAGCTTGTAAGCCTTTTGCTTTATGCGCAGTCAGAAATGACATACTTAAATCGGGCCGAGTTTTGGATTTAACATCGACAACCATGTTTGCGTTGTTGTACTGACAAGCAAAAAGTCCGCTGTCATTTAGAAGTTTGGCATCAAATGAATATCTTCCAATGAAGAACACACTGCTTCCTTTAGGAATATCATTTAGTTTCTTCGACATGAACTCAATCGCGTATTTTTCGGTATAGCCGGAAATCTCACCAAGAGGAAATCCCAGTTCATCAGTTTTTCCCTTAATGGATTTTTTTATTTGGACAGGATTTTGCATGATGAATCCGCTGCTTATTTCAATCAACTTTTGAGAAAAACGGTAGGTGGTTTCAATTTTGCTGATCTCTGTTGCGCCCCAATATTTTGAAAAATTCAAGATGAATCCAATATCGCTTCCTGCGAATCGGTAAATGCTTTGCCAATCGTCTCCGACACAGAAAAGCGCATAATCTCGGCTTTTTCTCAAACAGTCTAAAAGTCTATAACGAGCCTTGGATATATCTTGATATTCATCGACAATCACATTGCTGTAAGGGTTGATATACTTTCCTTGTTTCACATATTTGGAAGCAAGGTTAATCATATCGTTAAAATCAATTTCTTTGTGATCCGAAAGATGCTTACAATACGCATTAAAAATCGGCTCCAGCAGTGAAAGTAGAATATGATTTGTCTGCGTATTGCCTCCTGTATAATTTAATTTACGAACGGTTGCTATATCGTATTCATTGCTCTTGATGAGGTTGATTAAAGTCTCAAACAATTCAATGATTCCGTCAAGCAGCGAATCGCTTTCAGCGGCAACTTGTGTCCACAGTTCTTGAGATGATTTTGGAGTTAATACTACAGAGGCAGCCTCAAGTTTTTCTTTCAAAGCATCCAGCAGAGTGCCTTCCAGCTTTTCATAAGCATAGCACTCTATCATTGTGGTTTGATTCCAGTGATGAATTGAGCGCTTCCACTCCATAGATGCACGATAAGATTCTGTGGCGGTCATTTCGTTCGTTGCTTTGAAGTATGACGGAACCTCACCATTTCGATTGATTCCAAAATATTCGATGTATATTTTATAATCGGGGAGATAAAAGTCGGGATGATATTGACTATGCTCGCTTGTGCTTGTATCCATTTCGTACGGCTGTTCATAGATATATCGTATGCCGTTTTGCATCAAAAAATTGGCAATATCCATTTCGCCGTAGCTTTTAACAATCTCGTTATTCACTGTAGTAGGCGGATTTAATTTTAGATATTCGTCATACTCTTTTTGCGATTTGAAATCAAACTCAGATTTTGCAACTACACGATTATATAGCAAATACGAACTCAGTAAATTAAGATATGCATCGGACTGCATATTCAACATGAGCTGTTCCTTAACAAATTTTCGCAAGTTGATTTGTGTGATTCGCGGCATTCGGCCATTCACTTGAGAGATAATGTTTAATCCCAGCTTGTGAAAGGTTAAGGCGGCGATATTGTGTCCCGTCTCGGCAGAAATACGTTTGTTCATTTCAGATGCAGAAGCGTTTGTGAAAGATAAAACCAAAATGTCATTCGGTAGGCATTTGCCGGTCTGGAGAAGATACTTGATTTTCCCGACTATTGTAGTTGTTTTCCCTGTTCCCGCACCGGCCACTACCAAATGATTGTATGCTTCCTTGACAATGCAGGTCATTTGCTGTTGGTCGAGTTTTCTTCCCTCGACTTCTCCTATGAGAGAATAAGCCGCTTGCACTTTCATATTTATGACACGTTCATTGTGCTGAAGAATCCGCTGCGACATGGTGTGGGCAATTTCAAAAAGTTCAATTTGCTTCGTTGATAATACTTTATATTGCGAGGCGTTTTTCAATTTTAGGATTTTATCTGCTTCGGAATCCGACAAAACCGTGCTGTTTCGATCTTTCCATGCGGTTTCTGCTTGAGGATCAATCCATGTCTGCGGTGAAGCAAATATGGATTTTGCATCGAGCAATGAATCCTCTATACGAGAAATTAAATCATTGCAGGAATCATTACAGGCGTCATCTCGTTCTTTGGGGTTCTTTTGATTTTTACCGCTCAAAGTCTGAATTGCGCGCTTGATGCGCTGCGCGGGGATCGAAAGATAGTACAGGATGTGCTTGGCGATTCGCATGCGGCGCCTCTCCTTTACAGCTTCATTGCCGCCGGGCGTATTTCCGTTTTGTGCGGCCTGTAACCGTACTTCGGCCGCACGGGGAAGTTTTTTCGCGCAGAAAAGGCAGATTTTCAAATGCATCCCCGCAACATAGAACAACGCGGGATAACGGATAACAATAAAAAAACCGCTGTTAATAACACTAAACTGAAACAAGAACAAAGGAAGCTCTTAAAAAGCTCTCATAGCACTGCGTTCTGCGCGACGGAAAGCGCTCAGAAGGGAAGCTCGAGGGTGTCGCGGTTGTTGATGGCGTCCAGCGCGAGCTGCGCGTTGGCAAGCTCGTCGGAAACGCGCGCATAATCAGCCTCCACCTCGGACAAGTCGTAATTGAGGTAGGTATAGTCGATGATGTTGGAGATCCGGCCAAGCTCCGCCACGCGGTATTTCGGCAGCTTGGACTTCATTTCGGCGAGCTTGCTTTTGCGTTTGGTCAACTGCGGGATGTAGACGAGCATTTCGTCGATGGTGATGCCGAACTCGGGGATGACATGGGTGGCGTTGAAGAGGTTGAGGGCGTGCTTGAGCTTCCGGATTTTTTCCTCCAGATCTCTTTGCGCCGCCTGCGCGTCGGCATAGCTGTACGCGGGCCGCACCGCGTCGACGTTTTCGCCGACCGCCGCGTTGAATTCGCGGCTGAGCACCTCCCTTTCCAGCATAGCGGCATATTCGTCGTTCAGTCTGCGCAGCAGCTTTGCGGCCTGCGCCGAGGTGTAGGTCATAGAGCGTCATCCTTTCGTAATGCTTGTTCCCGTCATGGCATGTTACGTCGCCGCCTGCTCCGCGCGGCGGATATGGGCGCGGACGGCGTCTTCGTGCGCTTGGAGAAAGGCGTAGCTTTCCCGCATAAAGGCGTCGATGGGCTGCGCGCGGTACATTTCGTATAAGGTATCGAGCAGCGGGCGGCCGTCGAGCGTCATATCGTAGAAATACGGGTAGACGCAGCCGCCGTTTTCGCGCTCGAAATACGGGTTGATCGAGCGCAGGCGCTCGTCGCGCATAATCGGCTCGACGACCATCTCGCTCAGCAGCCAGGGCAGCGCGGGCGCCTCCCAGGCGTCGGGCGGGTCGTCGAACAAACCGTTCCAGACGTAAAAGTAGAAAAAGTGGATGATTTCATGGAGGGCTGCGCCGACGGCGCCCTGCGGGCTGTTGAGATAAAACAGGTCGAAGCGGTGTTCGCGCAGGCAGCGCGGTTCGATGGGGTTAAGGGAAAGGCAGACCTGCAGGTCGTTGAACAGCCCCGCGGCGTCGAGCGAAAATGCGTCGGAGAGCGCGGCGGTGACCTGCGGCTTGCAGCGCTGCCAGTGGGCGGCGTAGGCGCGCGTTTTTTCGTGGATCGTCTGCTCCTGCGCGGCGTAGACGCTGCGCAGTTCCCGCGCGATGGCCTCCAGCCGCGCGGGGCGGGGAAGCGTCCGGGCGGGTTCGAGCTGCGGATAGAAGCGATAGAGCGGCGCAGACCAGAAGGGGGAGGCGTCCTCGTCCTGAAACGCGAGGATTTGCTCGAGCATATAGTCGAACCCGGGGTTTTGAAAATGCAGCTCCATGAAACGCGGGCAGCCTCCTTGTCTATTCGGATTTCGGCGCGCGGTCGTAGCGCCACATCGCAACGCCGAGCGACAGCATGGCGAACGCCTCGGTCACCACGCCGGAAACCGAGCCGGAGTGGATGTTGTAGACCATCCACAGCGGCGAGCAGGGGAACATCAGGCGGCGGAACCGGCGGGGCTGCTTCTGCTCGTAGGCGAGCGTGGACAGCAGCATCGCCGCCGTCGGCAGCAGCGAAAACGCGCTCTCCCATGTGAGGACGGCGGCCGCCGTGAACACGGCGCAGAGCAGCGGACACAGCCAGCGGACGTGCAGCCCCTTTTGCTCGGTATACGCGTAAAGCAGGGCGCGGCCGATGCCGAGCAGGTTCATCATGCAGCCCGACCACGCCGACAGCAGAAAAAAGTGCAGCGTGAACATCGTGATGCCTAAAATCTGAAACAGCAGGATGCGGTTTTTCGTGTTCTGCTGGTAGGAGATGAACAGCCCTGCCGTGCCGCAGAAGCCGACGATCTGTGCGGCAAGCTCCATAGCCGCCTCAGCGGGCCAGATAGGCCTTTTGGCGGTCGGTGAGCGTGTCGATCTCCTTGCCCATGAAGGCCAGTTCCATCGACGCCACGCGGCGGTCGACCTCGGCGGGAACGGGCACGAGCTTTTCCGTCACTTCCTTTGCATGCTGAGCGAGATAGCGCGCGCTCAATGCCTGAATGGCGAAGCTCATGTCCATAATCTCCGCGGGATGTCCGTCGCCGGCGGCAAGGTTGACCAGCCGTCCCTCGGCCAGCAGATAGAGCCAGTTGCCGTTGGGCATTTTGTAGCCGCAGATGTTTTTGCGCATTTCCTTCTTCTCCACCGCGACGCGCTCGAGCGCCTCCACGTCCACCTCCACGTTGAAGTGGCCCGCGTTGGACAGCAGCGCGCCGTCCTTCATCACGGCGAAATCGCGCTCGGTGATGACCTCCGAGCAGCCGGTGACGGTGACGAAGAAATCGCCCAGCCGGGAAGCGTCGTTCATCTTCATCACCTCGAAGCCGTCCATCACCGCCTCGATGGCCTTGACGGGGTCGACCTCGGTGACGATGACCTTCGCGCCCAGCCCCTTCGCGCGCATCGCCACGCCCTTGCCGCACCAGCCGTAGCCGGCGACGACGACGGTCTTGCCCGCCACGATGAGATTGGTCGTGCGGTTGATGCCGTCCCAGACCGACTGCCCGGTGCCGTAGCGGTTGTCGAACAGGTGCTTGCAGTCGGCGTCGTTGACCAGAATCATCGGGAAGCGCAACGCCCCCTTCGCCGCCATCGCCTTCAGGCGGATGATGCCGGTCGTCGTCTCTTCGCATCCGCCGAGGACGTATTGCAGCTTTTCGGGCAGCTCCTCGTGCAGCATGCCCACCAGATCGCCTCCGTCGTCGATGATGATGTTGCAGTCGTGCGCGAGCACGGCGCGGATGTTGGCTTCGTACTCGGCCTCGGTGCAGCCGTAAGCGGCGAACACCTCCAGCCCGCCCTGCACGAGCGCGGCGGCCACGTCGTCCTGCGTGGAGAGGGGGTTGGAGCCGGTGATGTACATTTCCGCGCCGCCGGCGGCCAGCACGCGGCAGAGGTAGGCCGTTTTCGCCTCCAGATGCACCGACAGCGCGATGCGCAGGCCGGCGAACGGCTTCTCCGCGGCGAATTCGCCCTCCAGCGTGCGCAGCAGCGGGCAGTTGCGCTTGACCCAGTCTATTTTCAGCTCGCCCGACGGCGCGAGGGCGATGTCTTTGATGTTGCTCATTCTTTCTGCTTCCTTTCCCAAAACGGTATCTTTTTGCCATTATAGCATATCCTTGCCGCGCTGTAAAGCGATTGGCACAGATTTTCTTGACATTTTGCGCGGAATTTGGTATACTGCTGACATATCGTATGAAAGATAAGGTGTGGGTTGCCAATGTACTGGAACGAAACGATCGAAACGATGGATACCGAGCGCCTGCGTGCGCTTCAGGACGAACGGCTGCGCGAGCAGGTGCGTTATACATACGACCGCGTGCCGTTTTATAAAAAGATGTTCGACGACGCCGGCGCGCAGCCCGGCGACATCCGCACGGCGAAGGATCTGGAAAAGCTGCCGTTTACTTCCAAGACCGACCTGCGCGACAATTACCCCTACGGGCTGTTCGCCGTCCCGATGGACGAGGTCGTGCGCATCCACGCCTCCTCGGGCACGACGGGAAAAGCGACCGTCGTCGGCTATACGGCGAGCGATCTGGCGCTGTGGGACGAGTGCGTGGCGCGCGCGCTGACCTGCGCGGGCGGCACGCGGGAGGACATCGTGCAGGTCTGCTACGGCTACGGCCTGTTCACCGGCGGACTGGGCCTGCACGGCGGGGCCGAGCGCATCGGCGCGACGGTCATCCCCGCGTCGACCGGCAACACCGCGCGGCAGATTACGATGCTGCAGGATTACGGGTCGACGATGCTCTGCTGCACGCCGTCGTATGCGCTCTACATCGGCGAGACGCTGGAAAAGAACCATATCCCGCTTTCGACCATCCACCTCAAGGCCGGCCTGTTCGGCGCCGAGCCGTGGACGCTGGGGATGAAGGAGGAAATCGAAAAGCGGCTGGGCATCAAGGCTTATGACATCTACGGCCTGTCGGAGATCAGCGGCCCGGGCGTGTCCTTCGGCTGCGACGGTTCGGACGGGCTGCACGTCAACGACGACCACTTCCTCATCGAGATTGTCGACCCGGTCACCGGCAAGGTGCTGCCCGACGGCGAAAAGGGCGAGGTCGTGTTCACCACGCTGACCAAGCGCGCGCTGCCGCTGCTGCGCTACAACACGCACGACATCTCCAGCATCACACACGAGCGCTGCGCCTGCGGCCGCACGCTGACCCGTATGGCGCGCATCACCGGCCGCAGCGACGATATGCTCATCATCCGCGGGGTGAACGTGTTCCCGTCGCAGATCGAAAGTGTGCTGCTCTCGGTCGGGCAGGTGGAGCCGTACTATATGATCCTCGTCGACCGCGTCAACAACCTCGACGTGATGGAAATCAAGGTCGAGCTGTCGGCGGACGCGTTCTCCGACCGCGTGCGCGGCATCGAGGAGCTGGAAGCGAAGATCCGCGCGTCGATCGAATCGACGCTGGGCATCTCGGCCAAGGTCACGTTCGTCGAGCCGTCGTCGCTGCCGCGCAGCGAGGGCAAGGCCAAGCGCGTGATCGACAACCGCACGCTGCGCTGACAGGCGCAGGCTGAAAACGGAAAGGGGCATTTGAGGTATGATTATCAAACAGGTATCCGTTTTTCTGGAAAACCGTCAGGGCCGGCTCGCCTTCGTCACGGGGCTGCTGGCGGAAAAGCACATCAACCTCCGCGCGCTCTCGATTGCCGACACGACCAGCTTCGGTATTCTGCGGCTGATCGCCGACAAGCCGGAGGAGGTCAAGGCCGTGCTGGCCGAAAACAACGTCACCGCGACGCTGACCGACGTGCTCGCCGTCCCGCTCGGGGACCGGCCGGGCGAGCTGGCGCGCATTCTCGCTAAGCTGACCGAGAACGGCGTCGACGTGGAATACCTCTACGCGTATCTGACGCAGGAGGAAAACGGCGCCGTCGTCGTGATGCGCGTTGACGACACCGAACGGGCCGCCGCGCTGCTCGCGTAAACAAAGATGGAAAAAGCGTATGGAGCTTATTTTGCTCCATACGCTTTTTTGTTTTGTATTTTGGAGAATGCTCGGCGCGGCGCAGCCTGCCGCCGCAGCGGGCGCGCGAACGGCCGGAAGGATTTCCGACGGGCGCGCCGGAGGTGCGCATAGAATCGAAGCGGGGCTGACTCGGTTTTCGCCCAAAATTCAGCAAAAATGCAGAGAAAGGCCGTGTAAACGCTGCGGGAGGCCGGCATCGTTAGGAGGGATGCCAAGCGCCTTAAAATATACGTTTATATATGCACGGCTTGTGCGTATGGCAAACCGCCGCACGACTGCCGACTCCAAAAGCGGAGCGCCCGGGACTCGGAGGAACCTCCGAGTCCCGGGCGCGTCCAATATACTCCCCGTATCCTGTTGATTATTGTATAGCATACCGCTATGCTTTGGTTTTCCCTAAATATCAAGCGCTGTCCCAAAGGGAGATAATTCTGCCCGCCGATGGCGCCCACGGCGTGCGGGTCTGCCGCCATATTTATTGACAGTACGGCATGCTGTCGTACTCTGGTTTGCTCCAACAGCAAACACCATCCGTTTTCCCCGGAGGGCAAACCCGCCGTGGGCGGTTCCCCACCGGCGGGCCTGCTGTCATATTTCTTGTATGTCAACCGTTTGCAGTGTAATATGCCGTCATGCTCCTGTCTGTTTCAACAGCAAGCGCCGTCTACTCCCCCGCGGGGTGAACCCGCCCGTAGGCGACACCCCGCCGCGCGGGCCCCCCGCCGCTCGTGCGGCGCCGGAGGGAGAAGGCGGCGCGGCGCAGGTTTGTTATGGCAGCGCAAAAAAGCGGCGTGGCGGCCGCTGTGCGGCCGCCACGCTCGGATGCAAGAATCCAATCGGACAAAATGAGGCGTTTTTAATGAAGACCTCTAAAAAGGTTTTTTTTGGCGGACCTTCTATAATCCGCAGGGCGTTTCCTCTCCGCTTTCTCTCCGTCGGGACGCTCGGTGTCCGCCGCCTTCGCAGAAATGCGGGAAAATGCCGTACAAGCGCTGTTCCTCTGCGGCAAAGACGCAGCAGGGAAGCAGAATCAATAGTTTTCGGCTTTGATGCGGAAGTATGCCTTCGGATGCTCGCACACGGGGCAGATTTCCGGCGCTTTCTTGCCGACGACGATGTGGCCGCAGTTGCCGCACTGCCAGATGGCGACGTCGTCGCTGACAAACACGGTGCCGCCCTCGACCTTGGAAAGCAGCTTTCTGTACCGCTCCTCGTGTTCCTTTTCGATGTTGCCGACCATTTCAAAGAGGGCGGCGATCTTCGTAAAGCCCTCCTCCTTGGCCTCCTTGGCGAAGGTGGCGTACATATCCGTCCACTCGTAGTTTTCGCCGTTGGCCGCGTCCAGCAGATTCGCGGCGGTATCGGGCATCTCGCCGTCGTGCAGCAGCTTGAACCAGATCTTGGCGTGCTCCTTCTCGTTGTTCGCGGTCTCCTCAAAGATTTCCGCGATCTGCACATACCCTTCCTTGCGCGCCTTGCTCGCGTAGTAGGTGTACTTGTTCCGCGCCTGGCTTTCGCCGGAGAAGGCGGTCATCAGATTGGCTTCGGTTTTAGATCCTTTCAGTTCCATAACGCATATGCTCCTTTACTTTTTTTGTTTTGGCTTGGCAGTCTGGGCACACGCCCCGAAAAATGATCTCGTTTGCGCGCAGCGCGTAGCCGCTTTCCCTTGCAATGCGCTTGGGAATCGAGCTGTCGAACGGCACGCTCGTGACGTCGCCGAAATAGCCGCAGACCTCGCATTCGATGTGATAGTGGTCGTAAACGGTTTTGTCGAACCGGTCCGGCTCGTTGGGAATGGTGATTCGCCGAATCTTGCCGTCGGCGGTCAGCCGGTTCAGATTGCGGTAAACCGTCGTCAGGCTAACGTTCGGCATCGACGCCGCCACGCGTTCGTAGACCTGCATCGCGGTCGGATGGTCGTCCGCCCGCAGAACGGCTTCGAGGATCAGCCTGCGCTGCCCGGTCATCCGTTCAAAGGCCATGCGCTCAGCCTCCTTGCTCTGTTTTTCTTACGCGTCCAGTATAGCATAAATGCAAACGATTGTCAATAGGAAAGCGAAAAATCATCCGCCGCACAAAACGCGGCGGAGCGGATTTCTTCAGCAGGCAATCCAAATGTAGCAGATTTTGTCGGTTGTGCGCTCTACGACGCCGCCGTTGGCCAAAGCGACCTTGCGGGAGGGCAGATTGTCTTTGTGGATGGTAAGCAGGACCTTCGGGATGCCGAGGGCTGCGCATTGTGCGAGCAGCAGACGCATAAAGGCCGTTCCGTATCCCTTTTGCCGTTCGGCGGGACGGACCGCGTAGCCGATGCTTCCGCCGTCCTCCAGCAGCTTATCGGTCAGGAAATGGCGGATTTTGCCGTACCCGACCGGCCGGTCGCCGTCAAAAAGCCAATAGGTGCTTTCCGGCACCTTCCAGCCGTCTGCCAGCCCCTCTTGCGCCGCGTCGGCTATGCAGCTTTGCAGCCACGCGCGGAATTCGCCGTAGGATTTCCCGTGCATCGGGTTGATGAAGCCGTTTTCCTGCGCCGGCATTTCCTGCAGCATTCGGTATACGGCTTCGCCGTCGGTTTCGGACAGCGCGATCAGCTTCAGTTCCATACGTTCTCCTTCCGATTCAAAAATAGCGGCCCGCCGGCTGCTGCGCGTTCAGAGCAGCTCGTCGAGCAGGGTATAATAACGCAGCTTTTCCGCGTCCGGCCGCAGGCCGAGCGCGTCGAAGAACGCCTCCTCCGAGACGGTTCGCCGCACCTTGCCGTCGTAAACGCCCGCCAGATTTTGCCGCAGGCTGCGCAGGCAGAGCGCGATGTCGGTGTACGCGTCGGCGATTCCGGCGCGGCCGAGGTCTAAGAAAAAAGCGCGGCCGTAGCCGTCGAAAAAGAGGTTCGGCAGGCAGCAGTCACCGTGTGTGAAGACGGCGTGTTCCTTTGGCCGGTGCGTCTCCAGCCAGCCGAGCAGAGAGGCGGGGGAGTCGAACCCGTGCGCTGACAAAACGGCCTCGTCCGGCTCGCACAAGCCGCTTTCGACCCGCGCTTTTGCGGCGCGCAGCTTGGCGCCGGTCGCATCGGGCAGCGGACAGCCGCCGAGGTCCACATCCCGCAGGGCGCGCAGCGCGCCGGACAGAAGGACGAGCAGCCTGTCGGGGTCGTCCAGCAGCGCGCCGTCGGCGGCGGACACGGCCTTGAGCCGCTCCGTGAGCAGATAATCCCTGCCGTTTTCGCGCACGTCGGCCAGCAGCGCGGGGACGGGCAGTCTGCCGGCCAGCCAGCGCAGCGCCGTCCGCTCGGTCTGCGATTCATCGGAGGCGGGCGCGATTTTCAGCGCCTGCGTGTCCGACAGCCAGACCTCCGCGCCCGAAAGCCCGATGCGGCAGGGCGTGAACGCGCCGCCGTCGAGCCGTTCCCGGACGGCTGCGGGCAGGCCGTCAGTCCACGGTGAGGATGCGGTTTTCACGGATGGCCTTGTCGGCGAGCAGCGCCGCCTTGAAGGCGGAGAATACCTCGTCGATGGTCGGGTCGCCGTCGCTGTCGGTTTCGATCATATCGATGAGCGTCATCAACTGCCCGTACATATTCTTATAAGTGGAAATGTTGTTGATCGTTTCGTACACGCCGGTATCGGAATGGTAGATTTCGATTCGGTCGCCCTCCTCGCGGTCGCGGTCGCGCATCTCGCTCAGCGTGAGGGAGATGCGGCCCTTGGTGCCGATGAACTCCTTGAGGTTGCAGCTTGCGGTGCTTTTCGACCAGCCGGCCTCGTAATAGCCGCGGCAGCCGCCGTCCATCTCGAAGTTCATAATCCCGTAGTTGTAGGTGGGCGCGTCGCTTTCGATGGTGGTGCCCATGCCCCAGACCTTGGTAATCTTCTGGCCGGTGAACCATTGGGCGACGTCGGTGTAATGCACGCCGCAGTCGATGATCGGCGAGCAGTCGGCCAGCAGCTTTTTGTAGCGCTCCCAGTTCATCGTGTGGTGGTTCTGTGCCATGCGGATGAGCACCGGCCGGCCGATGACGCCGTCGTCGATGAGCGATTTGATCTTCCGATACGAATCGTTGTGGCGCAGGATGTGCGCGACGAGGCACTTCTGCTTGGACGCCTTGACGGCGCGCACGAACGCCTCGCCCTCCTCGAGCGAGCCGGCAATCGGCTTTTCGCAGAGCACATGCTTGCCGTGCGCAAAGCAGTCCTGCATAATCGGCAGGTGGGAGGCGGTGTAGGTCGCGATGATGCAGATGTCTACGTCCGCGCGTTCCAGAAAGGGGCGGTAGTCGGGCCCGAAGGCGAGCGCGCCGAAGCGCCGCGCCGCTTCACGCGCCGCGGAAAGATTGGTGTCCACGCACGCGACGATGCGAACGTTGTCGCGGTAATAAATGTCCGTAAGGTGCGCCAGCCCGATGTGTCCGCAGCCGATGAGTACGATTCCGTAGGTTTTCATGCCATACTTCCCCTTTGTTGCGCTGTTTTTGCCAGAAAGCGCCTCTATGTTACCATAAAGGCGCCGGGATTGCAAGACCTTTTTTAATTTTCTTGCAGCCTTTTTCTGCTTTTTCAGCGAAACCCGCCGTCTACGCCGAGTACCTGCCCGGTGATGTAGGCGCTGTCCTCCGAGGCGAGGAAAAAAATGGCCTTCGCCGCCTCCTCCGCCGTGCCCAGCCGCATCAGCGGGATTTCGTCGGTGAGCGCGAGCATCTCCTCGTAGGTCAGACGTCCGTTCATATCCGTGTCGATGACGCCGGGCGCGACGCAGTTCACGCGGACGCCGCTCGGCCCGACCTCGCGCGCGAGCGCGCGCGTCAGGCCGGCCACGGCCGCCTTGGACGCCGAGTAATCCACCTCGCAGGAGGCGCCGGTCGTACCCCAGACCGAGGACACATTGACGATGCAGCCGCTTTTCCGCCGCAGCATCTGCGGCAGGAACAGACGGCACAGCTCGACCGTCCCCGTCAGATTGACGCTGTACAGCTTTTGCACCTCGTCTTTCGGCAGCGCGTCGAACAGGCCGAACAGCGCCACGCCGGCGTTGTTGACCAGCACGTCGATGCCGCCGAGGGCTTCGTCCGCGAACGCGAGCAGCGCGCTGCGGCCGTCCGAATCGGACACGTCGGCCCGGCAGAGCAGACAGCCGGTCTCGGCGGCCAGCGCGCGCGCCTGTTCCTCGCTGCCGCAATAATTGGCGATCACCTGCCAGCCGTCCGCCGCGAACAGGCGGACCGCGGCCGCCCCGATGCCGCGCGAGCCGCCGGTGACGAGCACGCGCTTCACAGGTCCGCCGTCATCAGCAGGGGCAGGATCATCGGCTTGCGCTTGGTCTTGTTGACGATCATGCCGGCCAGCTCGTCTTTCATACGGGTTTTGATGACCTCGACGTCCTTCGCGCCGCGCTTCAGGCAGCGCTCGATGATTTTGATGCAGGCTTTGTGTACCTCTTCCATCAGCGCCTCGGCTTCCTTGACGTATACAAACCCGCGCGAGGTGATGTCCGGCCCGCTGACGATGGTGTTGGTGTAAAAATCAATGGCGGCGACGATGATGAGGATGCCGTCCTCCGCCAAATGCTTGCGGTCGCGCAGCACCGACGTCCCGACGTCGCCCACGCCGTAGCCGTCGACGAGAATCTGGCCGGAGGGCACCGTCTGTCCGAAGCGCATCGAACGTTTGTCCAGCTCGATGACGCGGCCGGTCTCCGGAATGAGGATGCGGTTGTCGGGCATCCCCAGCTCGCGCGCGAGCGCGGCGTGCTTGACGAGGTGGCGGTATTCGCCGTGTACGGGTACGAAGTTGTCGGGCTTGACGAGCGCGTGGATGAGCTTCAGTTCCTCGCGGCAGGCATGTCCGGAGACATGGACGTCCGCGATGTTGTCGTCCAGCACGTTGACGCCGCGCTTGTACAGCTCGTTGATGATGTTGGAAATCGCCTTTTCGTTGCCGGGGATCGACGACGAGGAGAGCACGACCAGATCGTTCGGCCCGAGCGAAATCTGCGCATGGCCGCCGAACGCCATCCGATAGAGCGCGCTCATCGGCTCGCCCTGGCTGCCGGTGGTGATGAGGGTAAGCTGGCTGGGCTTGTAGCGCTTCATGTCCGTCACGTCGATCATCAGGCCGTCGGGGATGTCCATATAGCCCAACCGCGTGGCGGCCGAGAGGATGTTGAGCATGCTCCACCCCGTTACGGCGACCTTGCGCCCGTTTTTGGCGGAGGCGTTGATGATCTGCTGCACGCGGTAGATGTTGGAGGAAAAGGTCGCCACGACCACCCGCTTTTCGTTGCCCATAAAGATGCGGTCGAGCGAGGAGGAGACGATTTTTTCGGTCGGCGTGTAGCCGGAGCGTTCCGCGTTGGTCGAATCGCACAGCAGCAGCCGCACGCCCTTCGTCCCCAGCTCGGCAAAGCGCGCCAGGTCGATCGGCTCGCCGTTTAAGGGCGTGAGGTCGATTTTGAAGTCGCCGGTGTGGACGACGCGCCCGACGGGGGTGGTGATGCAGAGCGCGCACGCGTCTGCGATCGAATGGTTGACCTTGATGAACTCCACCGAGAACGCGCCCGCTTTGATCGTCTGCCCCGCCTTGACCTCCACAAGGTCGGCGCCGCTGATGTCGTGCTCTTCAAACTTGCCCTCGATGATGCCGAGCGTCAGCCGCGTGCCGTAAACGGGCACGTCGAACTTCTTGAGAAAATAGGGCACCGCGCCGATGTGGTCCTCGTGCCCGTGTGTGATGAAAAGTCCGCGCAGCTTGTCCTTGTTGGACTCGATATAGGACATATCGGGGATGACCAGATCGACCCCGAGCATGTTGTCCTCCGGGAAGGCCAGCCCGCAGTCGACGACGATCATGTCCGGCCCGTACTCGAATACCGTGATGTTCTTTCCGATGCCGTTGACGCCGCCGAGCGGGATCACGCGCAGCTTTTCGGTTTTTTTGTTTGGCATAGAAATCTATATATCCTTTCAGTTGTGAAATACAAAGCCATCATATTATTATGTACTATTTTTTCCACTTTGTCAAGAGGTAATCGTGCGCATACCTTTTTCCGTGTCCTTATGGTTGACCGATTTCGTGAAAAGTAACACCGCTATCGACGTGCGGGCATATATTGATATTGTTAAAACTTTGCTTCGGCGGCGTTTTGCCCTTGACTTTTTGCGCGCGGGCTGGTATCCTATAATAGAAAACGTATGAGATTTTAACTTCGATTTGATATACATATAAGGGGATATATTGATGGATTGCTTAGTGGTCAACGGCGGTAAGCCTCTGTCCGGCAGCATCACGGTCGGCGGGATGAAAAATGCGGCGCTGCCCATTCTTTTTGCGACGATTCTGGTCGAGGGACGGTGTGTGATTGAAAACCTGCCGCCGATCAGCGACGTCACGACCGCTCTGGAGATACTGCGCGCGATGGGCGCAAAGATACATATGCTCAACAAGACGACGATGGAAATCGACACCTCGGTCATCCGCTGCGGCAGCGCGCCGTATGAGCTGGCGCGGAACATGCGCGCGTCCTATTATGTGCTCGGCGCGGAGCTGGGGCGCTTCCGGCAGGCGTCGGCCGCCTGTCCGGGCGGCTGCGATTTCGGCGTGCGGCCGATCGACCAGCACGTCAAGGGCTTCGAGTCGCTCGGCGCGAAGGTGAGCGTCGTGAGCGGCTATGTGCGCTGCGACGCGAGCGAGTCGGGGCTGAAGGCGGCCAACATCTATATGGACGTCGTCACCGTCGGCGCCACCATCAACATCATGCTCGCCGCCGTCAAGGCGCAGGGGCAGACGGTGATTGAGAACGCGGCCAAGGAGCCGCATGTCGTCGACCTGGCCAATTTCCTCAACGCGTGCGGCGCCAATATCGTCGGCGCGGGCACCGACATCATCAAAATCAAGGGCGTGGATACGCTGCACGGCGTGACCTACGCCATCATTCCCGATATGATCGAGGCGGGCACCTATATGATGGCCGCCGCGGCTACCGGCAGCCGGCTGACCGTTTCCAACGTCATCCCCAAGCACCTCGAATCCATCACCGCCAAGTTGGAGGAAATGGGCGTCGGCATCGAGGAGCATGACGAGTCGGTGACCGTGATCCCGAACGGGCGGCTCGGCCGTGTGAACGTGAAAACGCTGCCCTATCCCGGCTTCCCCACGGATATGAACCCGCAGATGTGCGTGCTGCTTTGCCTGGCGGACGGGATGAGCGTGCTCACCGAGGGCGTGTGGGACGGACGGTTCAAGTATACCGAGGAGTTGATCCGCATGGGCGCTTCGATCAAGGTGGACGGCCGCACCGCCATCGTAGAGGGCGTGGAGTCGCTGCGGTGCGCGCATGTGCGCGCCGTGGATTTGCGCGCGGGCGCCGCGATGGTCATCGCCGCGCTGACGGCGCCGGGCGAGACGGTCATCAGCGACATTCACCACATCGAGCGCGGCTACGAGTGCATCGTGGAAAAGCTGCAAAGCGTGGGCGCGGATATCCGCCGCGTGACGATGGCCGACGTCGGCGCGTCCGCGAACGTCTCTTAAGCGCGTTCGCATTGCGGCGCGGCGTTCTTACGGCAGCTTTGCGGCGGCGGTGCGGTTGAAAAGAGTATGCAAGCGTACGTCTCGCGTTCGGCTGCTTATAAGAGGGAAGGGCGTGCGATTTTCGCCTGCCGCCTGCGGTTAGCAATACGGCGGGCAATCCGGCCGCCCTGCGCCGGTACATATGCCGGCTCTGTGCTCTCGGACAGCGTTCCGAATACCGTGTGTTAAGCAGAATGTCTCGGGCCTCCTCGCGCTGCGTCTTGCGCGGAACAACTGACGTTTGTCCCCGCCGCGTTTGCGGCGGGGATGCTTTTTTCGAAAAAGGCTTTTGCAAAGGAGAAGGGCGCCGCTTCTGACTGCGGCGCCCTCGTCCTATGGGATCCGGATCGGGGATCTATATAAAAGCCTCGGCGTTCCGCCTCGGACTTGTTATCACTGGGCCGCGTCGAGCCGGAAGGTGAAGGTCAGCTCGGAGCCGCTGCTGCCGTCGCGTGAAATGCGGTAGACCTTGATCGTGGCCTCGTCGCCTGCCTTGCAGGCGGCCAGCGCTTCCTTGAGCGAGGTGTTGTTGGTGATCGCCTGTCCGTTGAACTCGGTGATGATGTCGTACACCTCCACGCCGGCGCGGTAGATGGCGGCGGTGCGGCTGCCGATGTTCACCACCAGCACGCCCTCGGGTACATCCTCGGGCAGACGGTAGAGCGCGATGGTCTGGTCGTTGATTTCGGAAACGGTGATGTTCAGGTAAGCGGAAACGGTCACATAGTCGTTGTCCGGCCGGCTGACGACCTCGCCGTCCTGAATGAGCATATTGATGATTTCAACGGCGTTCGTCATCGGGATGGCGAATCCGATGCCCTCGTATTCATCCATCAGCTTGAGCGTGTTGATGCCCACGACCTGTCCCTGCATATTCAGCAGCGGACCGCCGCTGTTGCCGGGGTTGATGGTGGTGTCGGTCTGAAGCAGGCGCATCGTTTTCGTGCCCGAGCCGGTGCCGGAGGAAACGGTCACTTCACGTTCGACGCCGGAGATAACGCCCTGCGTGAGCGTGCCGGCAAGGCTGATGCTGTACGGCGTGCCGATGGCCACGACCGGGTCGCCGACCGAGAGCGCGTCCGAATTGCCCAGTTCGATGGGCGTGAGGTTTTCCGCGTCGATTTTCAGAACCGCCAGATCGGAGGCGTCGTCGCTGCCGACAAGCTCGGCGTCGTATTCGGTGCCGTCGTAGAAGATGACGTCGATGGAGGTGTAATCCTCAATCACATGGTGGTTGGTGACGATGTAGCCGTCCGCGGTGATGACAAATCCGCTGCCGATCGAATAGCCGTTTCGGAGGGTGGTGCGGATGGTCGCGCAGGAGACGGAGCATTTCTCATACAGCGCTTTCACGTCGTAGGTCTGTCCCGACGCTTCGGTGATGCCGACGGTCTGCTTGATTTCGCTGCCGTCTGCGCCCGTGCTTGTCGTCCCCTGCGTGCTGCCCGGCGTAAACAGTCCGCCGCCGTTGTCGTCGGCAAAGAGCAGCGCGCAGGATAACGTAATCGTTAACACCGCCAGAACGACGGCGGTCACGGCGATAAAAATGCCTTTCCGGCTCTTCCGCCTGCGGCCGTTTGCGGCGGGCGCGCCGTTCCATTCGTAGGCGTATTCCGGCCGCGCCTCGGGAGCCTGAGGCGGCGTAAGCGGCGATTGTGTCTCTTGCGGGATATTGTTCTCTCTATCGTTGTGTTCGAAATGATCGTTCATCGATTGATTTCTCCCTTCTCTTTTGTTGTGCCCATAGTATAGCGCGATATACTTAAAATTTTCTGAAAGCGAAAAATTTTTCTTCAAAAATTTTGCGCCTTTATTTTTGTGCCAGCGGCAGCGTGAAGCTGAACTCGCAGAATTCGCCGTAGACCGACTGCACCGTCAGTTCCTCGCCGTGCATGTTGACGTTGGTCTTGGAGATGTACAGCCCCAGCCCCGTGCCGGTTTTGTCCAGCCCGCGCGAGCGGTCGGATTTATAGAAGCGCTCGAACACATACGGGAGTTCCTCCTCCGGGATGCCGTCGCCGCTGTTGCGGATGGCGATGAAGGCTTTTTTGTCGCGCTTCTCGATGGTGAAGCGGATCGTGCCCCCCTCGGGCGTGAACTTGACGGCGTTGTCGCACAGGTTGTACAGCACCTGATGGATGGCGTCGGTGTCCGCGTTGACGAAAATGTCCTCGGGCGAGTTGAAATCGATTTCAAAGTGCTTTTCGTCGATTTTCTGCTCAAAGCTCAAAAGCACCTGCCGCGCCTTCTCGGTGATGTTGAAGTTGGTCATCGTCAGCTTGCGGTCGCCGCTCTGCATGCGCGAGATTTCCAGCAGCGAGTTGACCAGCCGCGACAGCCGCCGGACCTCGCCCGAGATGATGCCGAGATAGTAGTCGCGCTTTTCCTCGGGGATCGTGCCGTCGAGGATGCCGTCCACATAGCCGGAGATGACCGTCATCGGCGTGCGCAGGTCGTGCGAGACGTTGGCGACGAAGGCGCTGCGCAGCTCGTCGGTCTTGGCCAGCGAGGCGGCCATATTGTTGAAGGCGACGGCGAGCTGCCCGACCTCGTCGCGGCTGGTCACGTCGACGCGGACGCTGAAATCGCCCAGCGCAAAGCTCTTGGCCGCTTTGCCGATGCTCTTGATCGGCTCGCTGATGCGCTGGCTGATGACATACACGGCGATGATGGCGGCCAGCAGCACCCAGAGCGAGGCGGCGATCATCGTTTTCTGCATCGTGCCGATGAGCAGCGGGTTGCCCACCGACGGGGAGGAGACCAGAATCAGCCCCTCCACGTTGCCGCCGTCCCCGCGGACGACCGAGAAGAGATTGCGCCGCTTTTCGGAGAAGGTGTTTTCCAGATTGCTCAGCTCGTACAGGTTTGCGTTGTTGGTCACGTCGCTGATGACCGTCTGCGGGAGCAGGACGCTGCCCACGAGCGCATCGTATGTGTGCGAGCTGACGACCAGCAGCGTTCCGTCCGGCTCCATAACGAAGATGACCGAATCGGCGGTGGAGGCGTATTCCTCCAGCGCGTCGCGGATGCGGGAGGCGTATTTTTCGACCGTGCCGGAGAAGCCGGTGTTGTCGAATACCCGATAGGTGTCGATGATTTCGGAGGTGTAGCGCGCGCTGCTGTCCATCAGCGTCTTTTTGGTATCGATGGAATAGTTGGACACCATCGAGGACATCGCCAGCACCAGAATCAGAAAGCTCACCGCGATGATGGCGGTGAATGCGGTGATGTATTTGGAAAATAGGCTTTTGAACATAGTATGCCCGTCCTTCCCGATTGATTTCCTGTGCTCCGTCTTTGTGCGGAAACAAATATACAATTTTATTATATACCATTCTTTCGGGCAAAGCAATAGAAGATTTGCAAAAAGCAATACCGTGCGGCGACATCGGCGGGGACGGCGCTTTCGCGTCGGACCCGAAAGCCGTGCGGTTGTGCGCGGCGGACGGCGGCTTCGTCGATCAGTCCCCGCGCGTGCCGTGTATTCCCGAAAGCCGTGCGGCGGGCGGAGCGGCGGGCGTTGCGGCAAAAAAGGGCGCGGCGCGGGGAAGAGCTTCCCTGCGCCGCGCTTTGCGGTCGTACAGACGGTTATCTGGCTTTGGTGCGGATTTCTTCCGCCGCTTTTTCGATGAACGCGCCTGGCGTCATCGCGCCGAGGTCGCCCTCCTTGCGGCTGCGGACGCCGACGGTGCCGTTCTCGGCCTCCTTGCCGCCGACGATGAGCATATACGGCAGCTTTTCAAGCTGCGCCTCGCGGATCTTGAAGCCGAGCTTTTCGTTCCGGTCGTCCAGCGAAGCGCGAAGCCCTGCGTCCTTGAGCGTGCGCAGAACCTCCTCCGCATAGGGCTTCTGGTCGTCGGAAATCAGAATCACGCGCGCCTGCTCGGGCGCGAGCCAGAGCGGGAACGCGCCGGCGTATTTTTCGATCAGCAGCGCCAGCGTGCGCTCGTAGCAGCCGATCGACGTGCGGTGGATGACATAGGGATACTTGCGCTTGTTGTCGCGGTCGACGTATTCCATCCCGAACTTTTCGGCAAGCTGGAAGTCGATCTGGATGGTGATGAGCGTGTCCTCCTTGCCGTGGACGTTCTTGATCTGGATGTCGAGCTTCGGCCCGTAGAAGGCCGCCTCGCCGTCCGCCTCGTAGTAGTCGATGTGCAGATCGTTCAGAATGCGGCGCATCGTGTCCTGCGCGGCCTCCCACGCCTCCTCGGAGCCGATGTACTTCTGGCGGTCGTTCTTGTCCCACTTCGAGAAGCGGTAGAACACGTCCTCCTCCAGCCCCAGCGTGGTCAGCATATATTTCGCCAGCTCCAGACAGCCCGCGAACTCGCTTTCAAGCTGTTCGGGCGTGCAGGCGAGATGGCCCTCGGAGATCGTGAACTGGCGCAGGCGGATCAGCCCGTGCATCTCGCCGCTGGCTTCGTTGCGGAAGAGCGTGCTCGTCTCGTTGTAGCGCAGCGGCAGGTCGCGGTAGGAGCGCGTCTGCGTCAGATAAGCCTGAAACTGGAACGGGCAGGTCATCGGCCGCAGGGCGAGAACCTCCTTCTCCGGGTCGTCCTGGTCGTCGCGGTCGCCCAGGACGAACATCCCGTCGCGGTAGTGGTCCCAGTGGCCGCTGATTTTATACAGCTCGCGTTTGGCCATAAACGGCGTTTTCGTTTGCAGGTAGCCGCGTTTTTCCTCTTCGTCCTCGACCCAGCGCTGGAGGGTGCGCAGGACGATGGTCCCTTTCGGCAGGATGATCGGCAGCCCTTGCCCGATCTCCTCCGAGGTGGTGAACAGTCCGAGCTGGCGGCCGAGCTTGTTGTGGTCGCGCTTCTTGGCCTCCTCCACGGCGGCGAGGTAGGACTCCAGTTCCTCCTTGGTCGCAAAGGCGGTGCCGTAGATGCGGACGAGCATCTTTTTCGTGCTGTCGCCGCGCCAGTAGGCGCCCGTCGCCTGCGTGAGCTTGAACGCCTTGAGCTTTTTCGTATACGCGACGTGCGGCCCGGCGCACAGGTCGGTGAACTCGCCCTGCTTGTAGAAGGAAATCTCCTCGCCCTCCGGCAGGTCGTGGATCAGCTCGAGCTTATAGGGCTCGTCCTTCATCAGTTCCAGCGCCTCTGCGCGCGGCAGGGTGAAGCGCTCGATGCGCAGGTTCTCGGCGGTAATCTTCTTCATTTCCGCTTCAAGCTGCGCGAGCACCTCCGGGGTGACGGAGACCGGCATATCGATGTCGTAATAAAACCCGTTTTCAATCGCCGGTCCGATCGCCAGCTTTGCCTGCGGGTACAGGCGCTTCACCGCCTGCGCCAGAATGTGCGAGGCCGTGTGTCTGAGCGTTTGCAGCTCGTTGTCCATAAGCGTTTATCCTTCTTTCCGCTTCTCACGGTCCGCCGGATATGCGAACCGCGCCTGCAATCTTTGTTTCTTCTCTGTTATTATACACGCCTGTCAGCCGTTTGTCAACAGCCGCCGCGCCTTTTCCGCCGCGCCGCAGACCGGCTCGCGCGTCAGGACGGAGACGCGGCAGTCGCAGCGCAGCATCGGCAGCAGCAGCTCCATCGCCCGCGCGTCGCGGAAGATGCCGCCCGCGATGGCCGCAGGGAAGGAAGCGTCGAAATAGCGGGCGGCGGCGTTGATGTACTCGGCGATGCGCGCGATGTTTTCCCGCAGGATAATACCCGCCGCCGCCGAGCCGCGGCGCTCGGCTTCGAACACCAGCGGCGCGTAGCGCGCGATTTCGGTCTTGGAGCTGCGCAGCAGTCGGGGCAGCGCGTCGAGCAGGTCCTCGCCGGTATAGTCCCGCACCAGCGCATAGAGCGCGTCCGGCTCGGCGCGGCCGTCGACGCAGGCGAGCGCGTGCGAGACGGCGCGCTTGCCGATCTCGTAGCCGTTGCCGGCGACGTCGAAAATCGAGTAGCCGCCGATGCGGTGCAGCACGTCTCCCTTGCGGACGTAGCACGAGCAGCCGGTGCCGCAGATGACCGCCGCGCCGTCCTCCTCGGGGAAGGCCGCGTAAACGATGTTGACCGCGTCGTGCGAGACGGCGGTTTTCGCGTTGGGGAACAGGCGATGCAGCTTTTCGTTGGTCAGCGCGCAGAAACCCTCGTGCGAGCCGCCGGCGACGCCCAGAAAGACGGCGCGCACCTGCTCGGGCGCGACGCCGTTCTCCGCGCAGAGGCGGGCGACCGTTTCGGTCAGAAACGAGGCGCTGTTTTCGATGCCGAGGTCGGTCGGGTTGGAGGCGCCGGCCGTCAGCCGCGCGACCTCGCTGCCGTCTGTGCGCGCCAGCAGCATCGCGGTTTTGGAGCCGCCGCCGTCGGCGCCGATTATGTAGCCGTGCGCGCTCATTTTTTCTGTTCCTTGATTTCCGCCAGCAGGTCGCGGATTTCCTTGAGCATAGCGGCGCTCTCCTGCTCGGGCGTGGGCGCGGGCGGCGCGGCCTCCTCCGCTTCTTTCTCCGCTTCCTTCTCTCTGCGCAGCAGGGCGTCGGCCTTTTGCTTGGCCTTGACGGCGATGCGCAGCACGATGAAGATGCAGAGCGCGATGATGAGGAAGTCGATGACGGTCTGGATGAACGTACCGCCGTTCATGACGATCGCTTCGCTGTCTTCGGTCGCCTCGCGCAGCGTCCAGACGATTTCCGTAAAGTCGGTCTTGCCCAGCGCAAGCGAGATCAGCGGCGTAATGATGTCCGCCACAAGCGAGGAAACGATTTTGCCGAACGCGCCGCCGATGATGACGCCGACGGCCATGTCGATGATGTTGCCTTTGGTGATGAACGCCTTGAAATCCTTGAAAAAGCTGCTTTTGCCCATAATTCTATCCCCTTTTCGTATGCTGCCGGTCCGCGTCGGCAGAGCCTGTCCACACGGACCGGCGCGCGGTTTTTATTTGCCGGCCAGCGCGGCGTTGAGCTTTTTGACCAGCTCGTCCGCGTCCACGCCGTGGACCTGGCAGGCTTCCTCCACGGTCTCGCTGCGCGCGGACGGGCAGCCGAGGCAGTGCATGCCGATTTCGAGGAAGTAGGGGGCGAGGTCCTCGTCCAGATCGAGGATGTCGCCGATGACGGTGTCTTTTGTGATCTCTTTCATCTTTCATTCTCCTTTTTCCGCCGCGCCGTGCGTGAAGGCGCGCGCACGCGAACGGTTTGTTTTGATTTTGTTTATGACGAACAGCGCAAGCTGTAAGCATACGAAGTTCAGCGCCGCAGCGCCTGCGGCCGTCAGCAGATCGACCGCGCCCGGCAGGACATAGCCGAATGCTTCGCGCGCCGGCGCGTAATACAGCAGCAGCGCGATACCCGCCAGCGACAGGGCCAGCGCGGGCAGCAGGAGGTAGTTGCGGTAGGCGCGGCTGGTGACGAGGCTTTGCTTCGACGAGCCGGAGAACGCGAAGGCAGCCAGCAGCAGCACCATCGTGACGAGCACGCGCGCGTGCGCCGCTTCGGCGCTGCCGGCGAGGTACGACAGCAGCAGCGCCAGCGCGCCGCCGCCCGCATAGCCCAGCGGCACCGCGAAGTCGGAGAGCCGGGGGCGCGCGGTGTAGCGCGGAATCTTGTCGGTGAGGATTTTGCGGTGCGTGGGCGCGAACGCCAGCGCCAGCGCAAACAGCAGGTTGGCGCCGAAGCCCGCGAACACGATTTCCGTCACCCGCGCGGGGAATTCCAAGCCGCAAAGCAAAGACAGCAGTGCGGAAAAGACCAGCATCGCGTAGGCGACAACCAGATATTGCACCACCGCATAGACGCGCTTGTAGATGCTGCGCGCGCATTCGAGCACGCGCGCAATCACGTCGAAGCCGCCCGCGTCGATGAGCACGTCGGCCGACTGCAGGATCGTTTCGGGCGCTTGACTGTTGGAAACGAAGGTCGCGTCCGCCTCGCTCATCAGCGTCAGGTCCTCCATCCGCTCGGCCGTGACGGCGACGGCCTTGCCGTCCTCCTTCCGCAGCCGCAGCACGCGCAGCCATTCTGCGTCGGTGACGCCGCGGTAGACCTTGTAATCGGGGCTGTTGGCGATGTAAAGGCCCTCGTCCATCCCGCGAAGCTGCTCGCCGGTGATGACCTGCGACTCGTCGGTGATGATGCCGGCGTTTTTGGCGTGGCTGACCGCGCTGTAATAGGATTCGTCCGTCCGCACCACCGGCTCGATGCCGGCCTGCGCGCATTTGTACACCGCCGAGGCCGCGTCCACATAAACCGACGTATAGCAGCCGATGAAGCCCCTGAAAAGCAGCCGCTTCTCGGCGTCGATCTTTTTCAGGCTGTCGCAGTCGGTCACGCCGGCGGCGACGGCGTAGACCGTCATCGACTCGCGCGAAAGCTGCGCGGCCTCGTCGAGCAGCCGCTTGGCGGCGGCGGGCGTCATCTTTTTGGCTTCGCCGCCGGACATATATCCGGCGCACCGGCTTACGACCATCTCGGGCGCGCCCTTCAGGATGACGAGATTCTTGCCCTCATGCAGCACGAGGGTGCGCGTGGCCTCGCCGCCCGTGGAATATTCGGTTTCGATTTTGAAATAGTTGTTTTTCAGTTCCGCAAGCTCGACGCCCAGATCGCCGCAGGCCTTGATGAGCGCCAAATCGCTCTGGCTGCCCTCGTAAAACAGATCAAGGTTCCGGCGCCGGCGGTAGAGCGAGGGGTTCTCGAATTTTTCGCGGAAATTCGAGCAGACCAGCGACAGCGTCAGCAGCTCCTCGAGCGCGTCCCGGTTCTGCTTTTCGATCGGGATGCGGCGGAAATCGACATAAGCGGTCTGCGCCGTGAGCTGTCGGGGCGGGAAGGCGCTGTCCTTTTCGCACATCACCGTGTCGATGAAGCAGAGCTTGGCGATGCTGTTGAGGTTTTTCAGCGACGCGCCTGCGGCGGACGCCTTTTTCATCCCCAGCCCGATGGCGGACGAGGCGAGCGCGAACGCGCTGTCCGACAGCGAGACGAAGCCGATGGTCAGCGCGAGTGCGAACACGTTGACGATGTCGCGGTTCATAAGCAGGCCGAGCAGGATGAGGACGAAGTCCGTCACCACCGCCGCCAGCGAAATGAACCGGCCCGTGCTGCGGATGTATTTGAGCAGCGCCGGCATCGGGTCGCGCGTGCGGTCGCCCGAAAGCAGGCGGACGGCCGTGTCCTTGCCCGTGGCGGTGACGATCGCCTTCGCGCTGCCGCCGGTGACGACCGAGAGCGCGCAGACCATATTCAGCGCGATGGCGTCGCCGGTCCCGTCGGCGATATAGGAGGCGTCCTTGCCGACGGAGGACTTGGCGCGCGTGACCGGCGTCTCCAGCACGGTCAGCCCGTTGGATTCGATGAGCCGCGCATCCGCGGGGACGATGCGCCCGACCTCCAGCCGGATGACGTCGCCCGGGACGAGCGCGCGGCTGTCCACCGAGAATTCGCGGCCGTCGCGGATGACGATGGCCTTGGGCGACGCCCGCCGCAGCGTGCTTTTGATCGCCCGCTGCGAGCGGCTTTCCAGATAGGCGTTGACCAGCGTCACCGCCGCCGCGCAGACGGCCAGCAGCATATACAGCGGGTCGGGCGTGAAAATGTACAGAATGACCGCGCACAGCAGCACCAGCAGGCCGTGGATGCCGAGAAGCTGCTTCTTCAGGCTTTGGCCGAAGGAAAGCGACAGCTCCTCCCGGATGATGTTGCCGCCGTATTTGCGCCGTGCGCGCGCCACGCCCGACTTGGTCAGCCCGCTGTCGATGTCGCTGCCGAGAATCTCGGCGACCTCATAGGGCTGCATCTCCGAGGGCGAGAGGAACTCGCGCGTGTATTCGCGCGCGGAGGCCGAGGTGATCGTGCGGATGCTCGGCCCCTCGCCCGATTTTTTCAGAAAGCCGCGTGCCATCGCGCACTAATGGCTCTCGAGCTTGAGCGCGCCGTTTTCGGCGGTGAGCGAGACGGCCGTGACCGCGTTCTGATAGCCCTCGATGATGACGGAGGCGACCGCGTCCTCCACGTCGGTCTGGATGAGCCGGCGCAGGTGGCGCGCGCCGTATTTTTCGGAATAGCCCTTGTCGACCAGCAGCGCCACGGCCGCGTCGTCGTAGGTGAAGGCGACGTTCTTTTCGGCCAGCACGGCCTTGAGGTCGTCGAGCATGATGCGGCAGATGAAGCCGAAGTTTTCGCGCGTGAGGCGGTTGAACACGACGATGTCGTCGACGCGGTTGATGAATTCGGGGCGCAGGAAGTCCTCCAGCGCGGCCTTGACCTTCACCTCGTCGGCCGAATGCGCCGTCATCGTGAATCCGGCCGGCGTGCCGTCGGCCGAGCTGCCGGCGTTGGTGGTCATAATCAGCACGGTGTTTTCAAAATTGACGGTTTTGCCGTGCGCGTCGGTGATGCGGCCGTCGTCGAGGATTTGAAGGAGGATGTTGAGCACGTCGGGGTGCGCCTTCTCGATTTCGTCAAAGAGCACGACCGAATAGGGCTTGCGGCGAATCTTTTCGGTGAGCTGTCCGGCGTCGTCGTAGCCGACGTAGCCCGGAGGCGAGCCGATGATTCGCGAGACCGAGTGCTTTTCCATAAACTCGGACATATCCAGACGGATGAGCGATTCGGGCGAATCGAACAGGTAGGCGGCGAGCACCTTGACCAGCTCGGTTTTGCCCACGCCGGTGCTGCCGGCGAAGATGAAGGAAACCGGCTTTTTCTTGTACGCCACGCCCGCGCGGGAGCGGCGGATGGCGCGCGCGATCTTGCCGATGGCCTCGTCCTGCCCGATGATGCGCTTTTTCAGCGCCGATTCGAGCGACTGCATCTTTTGATACTCGTTTTCGCTGATGCTCGTCGCGGGGATGCCGGTCCAGTTCTCGATGACCTTGGCGACCGAGGCTTCGTCCAGCCACAATTCGTCGCGCTCGGCGGACAGGCCGTCGAAGCGGCCGCTCTTCTGGGCGATCTTCGTCGTCACCTCGGCGAGCCGGCGGTAGTCCTCCTCGGTTTTGTTTTCTTGAAACTCGATGGCGCTCTTCTGCTCGTTGAGACGGGTCAGCTCGCGCGAAAGCGTGTTGATTTCGTTGATGAGCGGCGAATGCATCGCCATATAGGACGAAGCCTCGTCCATAATGTCGATGGCCTTGTCGGGCAGATAGCGGTCGGTGATGTAGCGCTCGGAGAGGACGACCATCTTGCGGATGAGCTCGTCGGAAATTTTGATGCCGTGGTAGCTCTCGTAATATTTTTTGATGCCCTTGAGGATCTCGACTGTCGATTCGACCGACGGCTCGTTGATGATGACCGGCTGGAAGCGCCGCTCGAGCGCCGAGTCGTTTTCGATGTGCTTGCGGTACTCGGTCAGCGTCGTCGCGCCGATGACCTGAATCTCCCCGCGCGAAAGCGCCGGCTTTAAGATGTTGGCCGCGTTCATGCCGCCCTCCGCGTCGCCCGCGCCGACGATGGAGTGGATTTCGTCGATGACAAGGATGATGTTCCCGAGCTTTTTCACCTCGTCGATGAGCCCCTTCATCCGGTTCTCAAACTGGCCGCGGAATTGCGTGCCGGCGACGATGGCGGTCATATCCACCAGATAGACCTCCTTGTCGGACAGCTTGCCGGGAACCTTTCCGTCGACGATGCGCTGCGCGAGTGCTTCGGCCACCGCCGTTTTGCCCACGCCCGGCTCGCCGATGAGGCAGGGGTTGTTCTTCTGGCGGCGGCAGAGAATCTGCATCACGCGCTCCAGCTCTTTTTCACGGCCGACGACGGCGTCCAGCTTCTTTTCGCGCGCCTTGCCGGTCAGGTCCATACAGAATTGGGAAAGGTATTTGCGCTTGGGCTTGCCGTCGCCCTTCGCGCTCCGCTCAGGCTCGGTCTGCCGTTCGACCGGCAGGCCGCCGCCCATGATGGCGTTGAAATCGAGCGCGGGCGCGCGGCCCTCGTTGTCCGATTCGTCGTCCGGCTCGACGAAGGGGATCATCCCCGCCACCTCGTCGGCCATCGCGTCGAATTCCTCCTCCGAGATGCCGAGCTTGCGGATGATGTCGCTCATCGGCTTGATGCCCAGCTCCTTCGCGCAGCGCAGGCACAGCCCCTCCGAGGTGGTCTGCCCGTTTTCGGTTTTCGTAACGTAAATCACCGCCACACGCTTTTTGCAGCGGGAACACAGCTTCATTTGCATCATTCAGTTCTGCCTTTCGTTATGCTTCACGGCTGCCGGGGCGTTTTCAGCCCGTATTTGCCGCGAAAGATTTTGATATAATACATAATAAACGCAAACAGGATCACGATCCCGAGCAGGATGCTCAGCGTCAGCGTGACGGCGTAATTCTCCCAGAGCAGCAGCAGCGCGGTGACCGTGCAGGCGAAGATCGCCGAGGCCGCCTTGCCGTACCACGAGGAAACGACGATGTCCTTGCGCTTTTTCAGAATCACATAGGCGCCGATGAGCATAAAGGTCTCCTTGAGCACAAAGAGCACCGTCAGCCAGATCAGGACCGGCTGCTTGACGGCCAGCGAGATGATGGCCGCCGCCTGCATCAGCTTGTCGGCCAGCGGGTCGAGAATCTTTCCGACGTCGGTGATCCACCCGTTCCGGCGCGCGAGGTATCCGTCGAGGATGTCGGTCAACTCCGCTGCGACAAAGATGGCCAGCGCCCACAGGTTTGCGTGGGGGAGGTCCGAGAAGAAGACGACGACGAAGACCGGCACCGCCAGCAGCCGGATGGCCGAGAGAATATTGGGGATCTGTCTTTTTTCCATTCCGCACTCCGTTCCGCCGCCCGCAGGGCGGCATCAGGTTCAATCAAGGGTTTGCGCGGCCCGGCGCGGGAAACGCGTCCCGCCGGACGGCGCGTCTGCCGGCTCAGGCAAAGAAGAAATTAAAGAAATTGTTTTCGTAAAAGAATTTGAACAGGAAGGTCGCCGACGGGTCGATGCGGGAGACGAAGTCCAGCCCGAGCGTATCGGCGCAGGGCAGCAGAAGCCGCACCACCGCGCAGAAAAGCCAGACGCGCAGCAGCGCCAGCACGACGCCCGCGGCCAGCCCCAGCAGCTTGTTGGCCTGCCGCAGAATGGGCAGATCGGTCAGCTTGTCGAGCAGATAGGCCGCCAGCCGCAGCACCAGCACCGAGCCGAGGTAGAGCAGGATGAAGGCCGTAAAGGTCGCCACCGCGCGCAGCACCGGCTCGGAGACGTATCCGACAAGCTCGTTTTTGAGCGTCTCGGTGTTCCCGCTGCGCCAGTCGTTCCATTTTGTCTGCAATTCGTCCTTATCGATGCCGATGAATTCCAGCTTGGTCAGGAATTCGGGCAGCTCCGCCTGCTCCTCCGACGTGTCGGTGACGAAGGAGGTGATGCTCTCGTCCACCGCCGTCCGCACCTTGACCGCCATCCCGCTTTCCAGAAACGCGTCGCGCACGGGTGCGACGAACAGAAAGGCGACCGCCAGCGCGATGAGAAAGCTCGCCGCCGACAGCACGGTCTTGACGAAGCCGTTTTTCACCGCAAAGCCGATCGTCACGCCGATGATGACGACAATCAGTATATCCAATATAGCGCTCATATTGCCCTCCGTTTGCTATTCGGCGGCGTCTCCGATGCCGTCGATGTCTAAAATCACGGCCTCCGAGCCGGAAAACAGCACGATCTGCGCCGACTCCGGCGCGGTCAGCAGCGACGTGTAGGTTTGGGACAGCGGCCGGTGCGCGTCCTCCCCGCCGTCGAGAGAAAGCGACAGCAGTTCGCCGTCGCGCAGCAGGAACGCCCGCTCGTCCAGAAAGACGACGTCCGTGACCGCGCTGCCCGAGACCGTCCTGCGCTTTTCGTCCGCGGCAAAAAAATCGGTACTCATATCGTTGCCAAAACCGTCGCTTCCGTATGCAAGCGACGCGTATTTTTCGCCCAGCTCGAATTTCTGCACGCTGCGCGTGCCGTAAAGCTCCTCCAGCAGCAAGCTGCCGTCGGCGGCGAACGAGCGCAGCGCCTTGTTGGTCAGCAGCCAGAAGCCGCCGTCGTCGCGGTACGCGACCTGCCAGGGCAGCTCGCCGGTGAAGGTTTGCGTCGTATAGCTGTCCTCCTGCGTCAGGTCCATCCGCATCAGGCAGGTTTCAAATTCCCCGCTTTCGGTGGTGTAGAAGGCCGCGGCGAGCAGCTCGTTCTTGTCCCCGCGCAGCGCCACGTCCAGAATCTCGCGGTCGCGGTCGTCGCTTCCGGCGCCGAAGAACGCGGTGTAGATCGTGTTGAAGTTCTCGTCGTACACCCATACGCCCGAGCGGTAGTTGCGTTTTTTGGAAATCACGGCGAACGCGCCGCCGTCCGTCACGTCCAGCCCCAGAATGGGGTATTCGTAGGTCTGCTTCAGCACCGAGGAATAGGAGGTGAACACCTCTAATTCCCTGCCGCCCAAATCGCAGACGTAAACGTTGCGGTCGGACGTGCGCACGAGCGGGTCGGCATACGAGAAGCTGCTTTTCAGCACGCGGCGGGAATTGAAATCGTACACGCTGATGCCGGCCTTGTTGACCACCGCCAGATCGCCGCGCACCACGGCGCCGAGGTTGCCCGCGTCGTAGTCGTAGACCACGCGCGAGCCGTCGGAGCCGACGGTCACGGGGTCGAAGGACACGAATTTGAGCATATAGCGGAAGTTTTCGATCGTCAGCTCGTCGCCGTAGAAGGTAAAGGCGAACGCCGCGAAGCAGACGCTCAGCAGGATGAGCGCGTATTTGGCAAACGAGATGCGCCGGGCGATCGTTTCATAATATGCTTCCCTCGAGGGGATTTTGACCTTCGCCGGGTCGGATTTCTTCCCCGGCTCGCGGAAGATGGAAAAAACGCCCATCGGTTGCCTGTCCTTTCGGTGTCGTAGAGGCGGGCGGCGTCAGAAGGCCGTCCGGGTAAAAAACGCGGCTGAGATACAGCCCGTGCGCCGGCGCTGTCGCGCCGGCCTGTCCGCGCTCGCGCGCGTCCAGAATGCGCGTGATTTTTTCCGCCGTAACGCCCGGGCACAGCAGCGTGCCGGCCATAATGCGGACCATATTGTACAGAAAGCCGTCCGCCGCCACCGTCATCGTGACAAGCTCGCCCTCGCGCCGGACGCGGAAGCGGAACACGCGCCGCACCGTGTCGGTGATTTTCGAGCCGGACGCCATACACGAGCGGAAGTCGTGCCGGCCGACGAAGGCCTGCGCGGCGTCGTCGAGCGCCGCAGCGTCGAGCGGGTGCGGCCAGAGCAGCGCGCGGCCGTTTTCAAACGGGTCGCGCAGGCGGCTGTTGCGGATGCGGTAAACATATTCCTTTCCCGCCGCGCTGTACCGCGCGTGGAACGCTCCGTCTGTCTCGCAGGCGGCGCGCACCGCGATGTCCGGCGGCAGCGCGCGGTTGAGCGCGAGCGGCAGCGCGTCGGGCGGGATGACGAAGGGGACGTCCATATGGCAGACGAAGCCGCAGGCATGCACGCCCGCGTCGGTCCGCGAGCAGCCGGTGACCGGCACCAGCGCGCCGTAAACCTTCGCGGCGGCCTCGCAGACGGCGGTCTGCACGGACAGCCCGTTTTTCTGCGCCTGCCAGCCGCAGTAGCGCGTGCCGTCGAAGGCGAGCGTCAGCGCCACCCGCGTCACGACAGCGATACCCCGTTGAGCAGCACGACGGCGGCCGTGCAGACGAGCATCACGAACAGGAACGCAAAGTCGGAGAATCTTGCTTTTGGCACCTTCATCCGCGTGCGGTTCGCGCCGCCGTTGTAGCAGCGGCACTCCATCGCCTCCGCCAGGTCGTACGCGCGCCGGATGGCCGAGTAAAACAGGGGAATCAGAATCGGTATCATCGCCTTGAGGCGGCGCAGCAGGCTGCCGGTCTCGAAGTCCGAGCCGCGCGCCTTCTGCGCGGACATAATCTTGTCGGTCTCCTCGATGAGCGTGGGAATGAAGCGCAGCGCGATGGTCATCATCATCGCGAAATCGTGCACCGGCACATGCAGGTGCCGCAGCGGGGAGAGCAGCCGCTCGATGCCGTCGGTCAAATCGAGCGGGGAGGTGGTGTAGGTCAGGATGACCGAACTGCCCAGAAACAGCGACAGCAGCCGGCAGAGCATAAACACCGCGTTGAGCAGCCCCTCTTTGGTGATGCGGAGGAACGACCACTGCCAGAGCACCGTCTGGCCCTGCGTGGCGAACAGGTTGATGAGCGCGGTGAACATCAGGATGAACAGCAGCGGCTTGAGCCCTTTCAGCAGGATGCGCCACGACAGCCGCGAGCAGAGCAGCAGCGCCGCCGTCAGCAGCGCGACGAAGAGGAACGCCGCCGCGCTTTTCGCCAGCAGCACCAGCACGAGGTAGACGATGAGGATGACGATTTTGAACCGCGCGTCGGTTTTATGCAGCAGGCTTTCGCCCGGAAAGAACTGGCCGAAGGTAATGTCTTTGAGCATGGATCACTGTTCCTTTGCAGCGTTTTCGGCGAGCTTTGCCGCCGTTTTGACCGCGTAGCCGACGGTGTAGACGTCGGTGCGGTCGGCAAGGCCGCGCTTTTGCAGCTCGACGAAGAGCTTGGTGATCTGCGGCAGGTCGAGCGAGGAGTCAAACAGCCGCTGCGCGTCGGCAAAGACCTCCTCCACCGTGCCGAAGAGGAACACCTCGCCCTCCTTGAGCACGAGGATGGAGTCGGCGTATTTCGCGATGTCCTCCATGCTGTGCGAGATGATGAGCATTGTGCTCTGCCGCTGCTTCTGGTAGTCCATCAGTCCGCCGAGGATTTCCTCGCGGCCGCGCGGGTCCAGCCCCGCCGCCGGCTCGTCGAGGACGAGCACCTCCGGGTCCATCGCCAGCACGCCGGCGATGGCCGCGCGCCGCTTCTGTCCGCCCGACAGTTCGAAGGGCGAGCGGGCGAGCATTTTTTCGTCGACGCCGCAGAAGGACGCCGCGCGCGCCACGCGCGAATCGCATTCCTCGGCGGACAGTCCCATATTTTTCGGACCGAAGGCGATGTCCGCCCGCACGGTCTCGTCAAAAAGCTGATATTCGGGGTATTGGAACACCAGCCCCACCCGAAAGCGGACCGAGCGGATTTCCTTCGGCTTGGCCCAGATGTCCTCCCCGTCGAGCAGCACGCGGCCGGACGTCGGCTTGAGCAGCCCGTTGAGCAGCATCGCCAGCGTGCTTTTGCCGCTGCCGGTGTGCCCGATGATGCCGGTCACCTTCCCCTTGGGGAAGGCGATGTTGATGTCCTTGAGCGCGGTATGGCGGAAGGGCGTGTTTTCGCCGTAAACGACGCCGATGTTTTCCAGCGTAAGGCTCATTGCGCAGCCCCCTCTCTCCCCCGCAGGCGGGTCAGGAGCGCCTCGAACGCGTCGGCGGCCTCCATCGTGTGCAGCAGCCCTGCCGGCAGCTGGTAGCCCGCCTGTCCGAGCAGGTAGGCGAACTCGGTCACTTGCGGCACCGAAAGGCCGATTTCCAGCAGTCCGGCGACGTCGGAGAAAATCTGCTTGGGCGTGCCGTCCTTGAAGATTTCGCCGCGGTTGAGCGCGATGACGCGGTCGGCCTCGACGGCTTCGTTCATATAATGGGTGATGGTGATGACGGTGATGCCCTTCTCGCGGTTGAGGTGCCGCATCGCGGCGGCGATGTCGCGCCGGCCGGCGGGGTCGAGCATGGCGGTGGCCTCGTCGAACACAATGCACTTCGGACTCATCGCCAGAATGCCCGCGATGGCCACGCGCTGCTTCTGGCCGCCCGACAGTTTGGCCGCCGAATGCTTGGCGTACTCGGTCATCCCGACCGCCTTCAGGCATTCGTCCACCGTGCGGCGGATTTCCGCCGGCGGCATCCCTAAGTTCTCGGGCGCGAAGGCGACGTCCTCCTCCACGACCGAGGCGACGATCTGGTTGTCGGGGTTCTGGAACACCATCCCGCAGAGCTGGCGAAGCGCGAACGCGTTTTCCTCGTCGGTCGTGTCGATGCCGCCGACGGTCACGCGGCCGCCCGTCGGCGTCAGAATGCCGCAGAGCAGCTTGGCTAGCGTGCTTTTGCCGCTGCCGTTGTGCCCGATGATGGCCGTATAGGTGCCCTGTTCGATCGACAGGCTGATATTCCGTATGACTTGCTCCTCGCCCTCGCGGTAGGCGAAGGTAAGGTTTTCAGCTTGGATAAAAGACATCTTGGGGTCCCTTCGGTTGTTATTTTCGTATCGGATTCGGCGCCGCGGCGTTTGCGCGCCGCAGTGGTGGGTCGCTCCCGCTGTCCGGCCGTAACGCGTCATGCCGGCCTCCCCGGCGCGCGTCCGCCCGTATATCGGCAAGGCTTGAAGCGCTCCGCGCCTCAACCTTTTGATTACATTTTATAATATAGCAGAGTTTGAAACGCCCCGCGTTTCAAACTCTTTCCCACCGACTCACCGCGCCGCAGGGCAGGCAGAAGCCGTTTTCCGCCAGCCGCAGCCCCAGCTCGCCGCTTTCGGTTCGGCCGCCGAAGCGGCGCGTGAGGTTGTTGTCCAGAATAAACCCGCAGGTGGAGGGCGACAGCCCCGTCGTGTAGGAGTTCAGGATAACGAACAGCGGCTCGTCGGACAAAACCTGCGTGATCAGCCGCACCAGCCCGTCCAGATTTTCGCCGATGAGCCACTTTTCGCCGTTCGGCCCGCGCCCGTAGGACGGCGGGTCGAGGATGACCGCGTCGTACTGGCTGCCGCGCCGCAGCTCGCGCGCGACGAACTTGAAGCAGTCGTCCACGATGTAGCGGATGCGGTCGGGCGCGACGCCGGACAGCGCCGCGTTCTGCCGCGCCCGGGCGACCATCCCCTTCGACGCGTCGACATGGCAGACGAACGCGCCCGCCTTGGCCGCCGCGACCGTCGCGCCGCCGGTGTAGGCGAACAGGTTCAGCAGCCGAATCTCCCGTCCGGCGCTTCGGATCAAATCTGTGACGTAGTCCCAGTTGGCGGCCTGCTCGGGAAAGATGCCGGTGTGCTTGAAGCCCATCGGCGATATGAGGAAGGTCATGTCGCGGTAGGTGATGCGCCATTCCTCGGGCATTTCCTTCCGCACCCACGCGCCGCCGCCCGAGGACGAGCGCCGGTATATGCCATGCGCCTTTTTCCACAGCGGGTTGACGCGCTCACTCTGCCAGATGACCTGCGGGTCGGGGCGGATGAGTACATAATCGCCCCACCGCTCCAGCCGTTCGCCGCCCTCGGCGTCCAAAAGCTGATAATCGCTCCATTGGTCGGATACAAACATTTTTTATCTCTTCGTCGCTTTCCCCGAAGCGAAAGCGTCCTTTCTCGTGGAATGGGGAGACGGGCGCCGCGCGGCATGGCCGGAAGGACGGCCCGCCGCAGTCTTTGCCGGTGCGGAATCCGCTTCGCTGCCCTGCGCCACACGGGAGAGCGAACGCCCGCCGTGCGCAGGGCCGCGTCCCGTTTTTACAATTTTACAAATCCAGACATTGCTGTCCGTCGCCGTCGTTTTCGCGCGGCGGCCGCAGGCCGATGTGCGCGTAGGCGGCGGGCGTGATGCAGCGGCCGCGCGGCGTGCGGTTGAGGAAGCCGAGCTGCAGGAGGTAGGGCTCGTACACGTCCTCCAGCGTGACCGATTCCTCGCCGATGACGGCGGCGAGCGTCTCCAGCCCGACGGGGCCGCCCGAAAAGCTCTTGGCGATCGTCGTCAGCATGCGGCGGTCGGTCGCGTCCAGCCCCAGCGCGTCCACGTTGAGCGCGGTCAGCGCCTTGCGCGCGATGGGGCCGTCCACCGTGCCGTCGCCCATCACCTGCGCGAAGTCGCGCACGCGGCGGAGGAAGCGGTTGGCGATGCGCGGCGTCCCGCGCGAGCGGCGCGCGATTTCTGCCGCGCCGTCGGGGGTGATGGGGGTGGCCAGCCGTCCGGCCGAGTTGGTCACGATGACGGCCAGCTCCTCCGGCGTGTACAGCTCCAGCCGGAACAGCATCCCGAACCGGTCGCGCAGCGGGGAGGAAAGCTGTCCCGACCGCGTCGTCGCGCCGATGAGCGTGAAGGGCTGCAGCGGGATGCGGATCGAGCGCGCCGACGGCCCCTTGCCCATCATCAGGTCGAGCGCGAAGTCCTCCATCGCCGGATACAGGACCTCCTCGACCGCGCGGGGCAGGCGGTGGATTTCGTCGATGAACAGCACGTCGTTGCGGTTGAGCGTGGTCAGCAGTGCGGCCAGATCGCCGGCTTTCTCGATGGCCGGGCCGGAGGTGATTTTCAGGTTCACGCCCAGTTCCGACGCGATGATGCAGGACAGCGTCGTCTTGCCCAGCCCCGGCGGGCCGTGCAGCAGCACATGGTCGAGGCAGTCGCCCCGCTCGCGGGCCGCGGCGATGAACACCGAAAGGTTTTCCTTGACCGCGTCCTGCCCGACGTATTCGTCGAAATTGCGCGGCCGCAGCGAAAACTCGTTCTCGCCGTCCGCCGGTCCGTATTCCGGGCCGGTCAGCCGTCTTTCGATATCCCAGTCGTCGCTTGCCGGCTCGCGGAAATTTCCGTGGGCTGCGTTGATCGGCATCGCCCGCACCTCCTTCTATCCATAGGTAAAATATATCCGACAGTAAACAAATGAATCAAACGCTTCGCGTCAATACAGCTTTTTCAGCGCCTCGCGGATGCGGATTTCCAGCGGCAGCGCCGAATCCAGCCCCTTGAGCGCGCCGAGCGCCTGCGCGCGCGAGTAGCCCAGCACGACCAGCGCGTTGACCGCGTCGGAGGCGTCGTCCGCGCCGGCGGACGGAACGCCGTCGGGCAGCGGCTCGCCGGACGCGAATTCCTTGGCCAGCTTGTCCTTCAGTTCGAGGATGATCTTCTGCGCCGTTTTCAACCCCACGCCGGGCGCCGACGCGATGGCTTTCGCGTCGCCCGCGGCTACGCAGACAGCCAGCCTGTCCGCCGGCAGGGTGGACAGCACCGAGAGGGCCGCTTTCGGGCCGACGCCCGATACCGACAGCAAATGGATGAACAACGCCCGCTCGGTCTCGTCGGAAAAGCCGTACAGTTCCATCGCGTCCTCCCGCACCGCCAGATATGCGAACAGCGTCGCCTCCCGCCCCAGCAGCGGGGAGAGCTTCGCGTGCGTCGAGGCGCTGACGGCCAGCCTGTAGCCCACGCCCCCGCACTCGACGACGGCGGCGTCGGTGCGGAGGAACGCGAGGGTCCCTTTGAAATAATCGTACATTTTTATGTCCACTGCTTCCGCGCGGCGGAAGCATCCTTCCCTGCGGAACGGCTTACCGTCCGTAATTGTGCATTTTATGGTTGGCGTGGCAGATGGCGCAGGCGAGCGCGTCGGCCGTGTCGTCGGGCTTCGGGACCTCGTCCAGCCCCAGCAGCAGCCGCGTCATATACATCACCTGCTGCTTCTCGGCCCGCCCGTAGCCGACGACCGACTGCTTGATCTGCAGGGGCGTGTATTCGTAGATGTCCAGCCCCTGCTTGGCGGCCGCCAGCAGAATCACCCCGCGCCCGTGGCAGACGTCCACAGCCGTTTTGACATTGACGTTGAAGAACAGCTCCTCGATCGCCATGCAGTCGGGCTTGTGGCGCCGGATGAGCTCGGTCACGGCGTCGTGGATTTCACACAGCCGCGTTTCGAGAAGCTGATGCGGCTTCGTGATGATCGCGCCGTATTCGATTGCGCCGAATCGCCCGTTGGCCGCCGCAATCACGCCGAAGCCGACGGTGGCGATGCCCGGATCGATGCCGAGAATGACCATACCCGTCCTCTTTCCGCAAAACCATAATTTAGATATAATGAAACACCTTATTGTAGCACACTCTGAATTCGTAGTCAAGAAAGCGCCGCGCGTTTTTATGAAAAAAACGAAAATTTTTCCCAAAGTACTTGTATTGGGCAATAAAATGCATTATTATATGGGTACACAAATACATTTGCAGAAAGGCAGATAAAAATTATGCTGGAGAAAATCAAGGAGCTGCTCGCCAAGCAGCTCAGGATCGACATAGATACCATTGCGGATGATTCGAACATAATTGAGGACCTCGGCGCCGACTCGCTCGACGTGGTCGAGATGCTTATGGCGATCGAGGACGACCTCGGCGTCATCATTTCCGACGACGACGCCGTTCGGCTCAAGACCGTCCGCGACGTGGCCGACTACATCGAGGCCAACGCGTAAATGGCGGCGTTTGCGGCGGTTTTCGACCTCGACGGCACGTTGCTCGACACGCTCGGAGATCTGACTGCCGCGGTCAATTCCGCACTGGAAAGGCTGTCCTGCCCGCCGCGCACGCGGGAGGAGGTGCGCGCGTTCATCGGCAACGGCGTGCCGACGCTGCTGCGCCGCAGCCTGCCCGCAGAGGCGGACGACGCGCTGCACCGGCAGGCTATGGCGTACTTTTCCGAGTATTACGGCCTGCATATGACCGACACCACGGCGCCCTACCCGGGCATCCCGTGGCTTTTGGAGCGCCTTGCGCGGGACGGCGTCCGTCTGGGCGTCGTCTCCAATAAGAAGCACGACGCCACGCAGCCGCTCTGCCGGCGGTTTTTCGGCGGCCTGCTCGGCTGCGCCCTCGGCGCGCGGAACGACGGCGAGCGCAAGCCCAGTCCGGCGATGCTGCTGCGCGCGATGGAATTGCTGGACGCCGACGCGGCGCACACCGTATACGTCGGCGACTCGGACGTGGACCTGCAAACCGCCCGCGCGGCCGGCGTTCCCTGCTGCGCGGTCGGCTGGGGCTATCGGACGGCCGCGTTCCTGCGGGAAAACGGCGCCGCCGACGTCTGCGAAACCGCCGAAGAACTCTACGAGCGGCTGACGGCGCTTTTCGCTGAAAGAGAATAGCCCCCTCGGACGTTCACGCGGCTTGCCGGCGTGCTGTCGGCGGTGCCTCTGATCGGCCCGATTGCTTGCTTTGCCCTCGGCTGCACAGTCGGAGCGCTGCTTCGCCCGCTTACCTTTTTCGTCTGCCGACGCTTGGAACGCTTATCGCTGCCTGTTCAAGAGGCGGCTCGTGCGAAGCGGGCCGGAGAAGCGGTTTGGCGACCTGCGCTGCCGCCTGAGACAGGCATTCCCGCGTCCTGCATCGGGCAGACCGGGATGATGCGGAAGGTACGGCCGTGAATCGGATGCCGGCTTTGCGGTTTATGCTTTGCAAACGATGCGTCTGCGGTTTTCTCCCGCATCGGAACGAATGGAAAAAAATGGGCACTTTTTGGAAAGTGAGGAGCCGGAGACGGCTATGAACGACATCAAGCAACACACACGCACATCCGCACCCCGAGCGGGCAAAATGAAGCGGTTTGGCAAAAGGCTGTTTAAGACCGCTATGTCCCCGACCAAGACGATCATACTCGGCTTTTTGGTCGTTATCCTCATCGGCGGTCTGCTGCTGATGCTGCCGGTCTCGTCGGCGGACGGCGCGTTTGCCGATCCGATCGACGCGCTCTTTACGGCCACCAGCGCCACCTGCGTGACCGGACTGATCGTGCGCGACACCGCGACGGAATGGAGCATGTTCGGCAAGGGCGTGATTCTGGCGCTTATCCAGATCGGCGGGCTTGGCTTTATGTCGATGGCCATGCTCGTTTCGGCGCTGATCAAGCGCACCGTCACCCCGCGCGAGCGGGTGATCTTCGCCCAGTCGATGAATCTGAGCGCATACGACCGCCTGTTCCGTTTTTTACATAATATGGTCGCTTTTACCTTCGCGTTTGAGTTCGCAGGCGCGCTGCTGCTTTCGTTCCGCTTCATCCCGATGTTCGGCTTTTGGGAGGGGCTGACGAAAAGCGTTTTCCATTCGGTCAGCGCCTTCTGCAACGCGGGCTTTGATACGATGGGCTTTTTCAGCGGCCCTTACAGCTCGTTGACGGCCTTTTCCGGCGACGCGTATGTCAGCATCATCATTGCGCTGCTGATCATCTGCGGCGGCCTCGGCTTTGTCGTCTGGCAGAACATCGGCCGGCGCATCCGCGAGGGGCAGCGGCTGAACGTGTATTCCCGGCTTGTGCTGCTGATTTCGGGCCTGCTGCTGGTGCTGGGGACGGTCGTAATCGCCGCGGCGGAATGGAACAACCCGCAAACGCTCGGCCCGATGTCCGTGCCGGACAAACTGCTGTGCAGCTTTTTCCAGTCGGTCACCTTCCGCACGGCGGGCTTCAATACCATCGATTTGGGCGCGATGACGGGGATGAGCAAGGCGGCTTCGATGCTTTTGATGTTCATCGGCGGCTCCTCCGGCTCGACGGCGGGCGGTATCAAGACCGTCACCTTCGGGCTGCTGGTCATCGCCGCCTTCCGCGTCGCGCGCGGCAGCAAGGACGTTGTCGTTATGAAGCGCCGGGTCGATACGGGAATGCTTCTGCGGGCGCTGTCCATCACCGTCATCAGCCTGATGGTCATTTGTCTCGGCGCGTTCCTGATTGCGCTCGTGGACGGACTGACGTTTGAGGACGTGCTGTTTGAGACCTTCTCGGCGTTCGGCACGGTGGGCGTGACGACGGGGATCACGACGCAGTTTTCCTATTTCGGGAAGCTGCTTTTGATGGCGATGATGTTTTTCGGTCGGGTGGGCATCCTGACCATCACCTATGAAATCATGGTCGGCCTGCACGGCGAAAAGGACCCGCTGCGGCGGCCGAAGGCCGAGCTTCTCATCGGCTGAGAAAACGGCGGAAAGGAACGGATAGGACGCAAATGAAATCGTTTTGTATCATCGGTTTGGGCAACTTCGGCAAGAATCTGGCGCTGACGCTGGCGCAGAACGGCAATCAGGTGCTGGTCATCGACAATGTGGAGTCGGATATCGACGCCATCGCCGATCATGTGACCAACGCCGTCTGCGGCGACCCGACCAATGAAATGGTCCTGCGCGCGGCGGGCGTGGCCAGCTACGGCTGCTGCGTCGTCTGTCTGGGGAGCGACAATATGCAGGAAAGCATTCTGGTCACGCTCACGCTCAAGGAGCTGGGGATTCCGAAAATCGTGGCGCGCGCCTCCAGCGAGCAGCACCGCAAGGTGCTGACCAAGGTCGGCGCGGATATGGTCGTGTTCCCCGAGAAGGATATGGGCAGAAAACTGGCGTATACGCTGGCCAAAACCGACGTGTTCGAGTTTATCAACTTTTCCAAGGATCACTCGATTGTCGAGTTGAAAACCCCGCGCCGCTGGGCGGGCAAGGCGATTAAGGACTTGGACGTGCGCAAGAGGTACGGCGTAAATATTATCGCCATCAGCAAGGCGGGCAGCAGCGACGACTTTGAAATCTTCACCGACCCCGACCGTGTGCTCGCGCCGGAGGAGACGCTGGTTATCATCGGCGGCAACGAGGAGATCGAAAAAATTACCGGAAAGTAAAAATAAATCTTGCAATTTGTGCAAATTCTGGTATAATAAAGTTTGAACCGCTTCGCGGTTCAAACTTTGCGAGGTTTTGCCGAAGGCAAAACTCGCCCGAATGCTGCTTCACGGTTCAGGCTTTTCGGGATTTTGCCGAAGGCAAAACTCGCCCGAATGCCGCTTCACAGTTTAGACTTTGCGAGATTTTGCCGAAGGCAAAACTCGCCCGAATGCTGCTTCACGGTTCAGGCTTTGCGAGGTTTTGCCGAAGGCAAAACTCGCCCGAATGCCGCTTCACAGTTTAGGCTTTGCGAGATTTTGCCGAAGGCAAAGCTCGCCCGACCTGTGCGGGAGCGGTTTAACTCTGCGCGGGAGTTTGCATGCGTTTGGCAAAGGCGTTGCCGCGGCTTGGCGTTTTGCGTCCGGCGCGGGTACGGGGCTTTCCTTTCAAACAAAAAATATTGACATCCGTAAAACATAAAGGCAGGGAAAAGGTATGAAATTCATCAAAAACGGCCGGCTGATCCTCAAGGACAGGATTCTCACCGGCAAGGCGATCGCGTATGACGACCGCATCATCGGCTTTGTGGACAACGACGCCGTGCCCGCAGGCGCGGAGGTCATCGACGCCGCCGGGGCGTACGTCGCGCCCGGACTGATCGACGTCCACATTCACGGCTATCTCGGACAGGACGTCTGCGACTGCAACCCGGACGGCATCCGCAAGATTGCGGCCGGCATCGTGCAGAACGGCGTCACCGGCTTCCTCCCGACGACGATGACCGTGTCGATGGACACGATCGAAAAGGCCATCGACGTCTGCCGCAGCCTGAAGGAAGAGTCTAAGACGTGGAAGGGCACCGCCATCCTCGGCGTGCACGCCGAGGGGCCGTTCATCAACCCGAAGAAGAAGGGTGCGCAGGACGAAAAGTACATCCTCAAGCCCGACGCGGCGTTTGTCAAGAAGAACGCCGATATGATCAAGATTATTACGATGGCGCCGGAGATGGACGAGGATTTCGCCGCCATCCGTGAAATCGTTTCGGATACCGACGTCGTCGTCTCGATGGGACATACCGACGCGACCTACGACGTCGCCGCCGCCGGCATCGTCAACGGCGTGCGCAGCACGACGCATCTGTTCAACGCGATGTCCGCGCTCGGACACCGCAATCCCGGCGTGGTCGGCGCGGCGCTCAAATACGACGTGTACACCGAGCTGATCGTGGATACGTTCCATGTGGATAAGAGCCTGTATTCCATCGTCGGCAAGCAGAAGGGCGAAAAGCTCGTCTTTATCACCGACTGCCTGCCCGCCGGCGGTCTGCCGGAGGGCGAATATACGCTCGGCGGCCAGCGATTCATCGCCAAGGGCATCGAGTGCCGCCTGCCGGACGGAACCATCGCCGGCAGCGTGCTCAAGCTGAACAAGGGCGTCTGGAACGTGTACACCAACTCGGATATGCCGCTGTACGAGGCGGTCAACTGCGCCTCGCTGCATCCGGCCACCCTCATCGGCCTCGGCCGCACGAAGGGCTCGCTGGACATCGGCAAGGACGCGGACATCATCCTCGCGGACGACAGCTTCAACGTGCTGAAAACAATCATCGGAGGTACCGTAAGATATGAAGGTTAAGGCCATTTTAGACCCGCAGTTCATCCCGATGGCCCTGCTTTGCAGGGAAATGCGCGAGGCGACGGAGAAGGACGGGCAGGACATCGTCATCGGCATCGAGCGCAATAAAGGCTATATTTCCGCGTATCGCACGCGGGTGTATCCCGACGGCGTCGGCAAGGATGAGCTGAACTTTGAATTTATCGAGCGTATGGTCAAGGCGCTGCTCTGGGTGCGCGGCGGCTATAAGATCATCATCGCCGGCAGCGAGCTGATCGGCAACAAGATCAAGGACGCTTACGCCAAGGGCGGCCTGCGCGACTTTGACAACGGCTTTATGTCCAGAGTCTACGAGCGTCCCTTTGAGGTCGTCGTCACCACGCTGGACAAGGCGCCCGTCACCAGCGAAAGCGCCAGCCCCGTCGGCCGCCATCTCGACGGCTGCCGCATCGGCTTCGACGCGGGCGGCAGCGACCGCAAGGTCAGCGCGGTCATCGACGGCGAGGCCGTGTTCTCCGAGGAGGTCGTCTGGTTCCCCAAGACCAACGCCGACCCCAAGTACCATTACGACGGCATCCTGCAGGCGATGAAAACCGCCGCCTCGCATATGCCGCGCGTGGACGGCATCGGCGTTTCGTCCGCCGGCGTGTATGTGGATAACCGCATTATGATCGCCAGCTTGTTCCTGAAGGTTTCGGACGAGGACTTCGACAAGCATGTGAAGAATATGTACCTTGACGTCGCAAAGGAAATCGGCGAGAACATCCCTGTCGAGGTCGCCAACGACGGCGACGTCACCGCGCTGGCCGGCGCGATGGATCTCGAGGACGATTCGGTGCTCGGCGTGGCGATGGGTACGAGCGAGGCCGGCGGCTATGTGGACGAGCAGGGCAACATCACCGGCTGGCTCAACGAGCTCGCTTTCGTGCCGGTCGACTTCTGCAAGAACGCGATGGTCGACGAGTGGTCGGGCGACTACGGCTGCGGCGTGAAATACTTCTCGCAGGACGCGGTCATCAAGCTCGCGCCCGCTGCGGGCATCGAGCTGGACGAGTCGCTGTCTCCGGCGGAGAAGCTGAAGGTCGTGCAAAAGCTGATGGCCGAGGGCGACGAGCGCGCCGCGAAGATTTATGAAACCATCGGCGTGTACTTCGGCTACGCGATTGCGTTCTACGCCGAGTTCTATAAGATCAAGCATGTCCTCATTATGGGCCGCGTCACCAGCGGCGAGGGCGGCGTGATCCTGCTGCAGAAGGCGCAGGAGGTGCTCGACACCGAATTCCCCGAGCTTGCCAAGACGCTCGAGCTGCACATCCCGGACGAGTCCAGCCGCCGCGTGGGCCAGTCGGTCGCTGCGGCGTCGCTGCCGAAAATCAAATAAAACGCCTGTGCGGCCGGCGGACGGAAACGTCGCCGGCCGCTTTTGGCGCAGAAAAATGCCCGCAGAGCGCTTCGTCTGCGGGCAAAGCATTTTTGGAGGAGGAAAAATGGAACAGAACCTTGACGGCGTGCGCTTCTGCCTGCGGACGCCCTGCGACCTGCGATTTTTGTCCCGCTACGGCCGCGCGTTCTGCGTGTTTGACCGAAACGACTCGGGCAACCTGTCCTTCGGGCTGGAGCAGGACGGCGTCCAAACGTTTGTCAAGCTCGCCGGCCTGCCGACCTGCAATGCTTCGACCGAACCGCAGACGGCGGCGGAGAACCTGCGCCGCGCCGCGCAGGTCTACGCGGACGTCCGCCATCCGAACCTGATCCGCCTGCGCGAGCATTACGCGTTTGGGCCGCTCTATGTCGCCGCGTTCGACTGGGCAGACGGCGAATGCTTGTGCGATCATTGGAATTTCGACCGTTACGCCGCCGACCCGACGCTGCTGCCGCCGCGCGAGCGCTTCCGCGCCCTGCCGCCGGAGGAACGGCTCGACGCCTATGACGCGCTGCTGGCGGTGGTGCAGACGATGTCCGCGCGCGGCTATTTCGCGATGGATCTCTACGACGGCAGCCTGCTGTACGATTTTGCGCGCCGCAAAATGACCGTCTGTGACATCGACCTGGCCGTGCGGATGCCCTACGTCAACCGCATGGGCAGACTGTGGGGCAGCTCGCGCTTCCAGTCGCCCGAGGAATACGCGTTCGGCGCGACGGTGGACGGCGTGACCAACGTGTTCACGCTCGGCGCGCTGGCGTTCTTCTTTTTCGGCGACGATCGGAACAAATGCGCCGAAAGCTGGAACGTTTCGCCCGCGCTTTACGCCGTGGCGGCGCGCGCCATCCGTCCGGCGCGGGACGAACGCTATCCGAGCGTAGACGCCTTCGCCGACGCCTGGCGTCGGACGCGCGCGGACGTTTGACAATGCGCCCGAGAGCAAAACGCAGGATTTCTGCGTTTTGCTCTTTTTTTTGCGCCTGTCCTGCGATTTTCGCTTTTCCTCTTGACAAACGGCGAAAAGTCGTGTATACTATTTACAGTAAAGCACGTTCTAATGTATGCGAAGGACAGGGCGGTTAATTGTATGGACATCGTTCGGGAATTGGAAGCGATGCGGAAGCGGATGCTTCAGGAGATCAACACGGAGTTCGACGTTTTGCTTTCGCGTATCGCGGAGGAAACGGGGCAGGGGAATCTCTGCGCGAGCCTGCCTGTCAATGATGCGACCTACCCGCTGACGGCGGGCGCGGGCATTTTCAAGGGGAAGAAGCCGACGGGCGTGGTCATCGGGGGCGAATATGTGCCCCTGCGCACATGGAAGCAGCTCGTCGCGGAAATTATGGCGCGCTGTATGGCCGACGCGCGTTACGAGCAGGCGCTCCAAGCGCAGGCCGGCCGGGTGTCGGGCAAGAAACGCGCGCTGCTGGCGTCCTCCGACGAGGGGATGCGAAGCCCGCTGCCCATCGGCGGGGGGCTGTTTTTGGAAACGCATTACGATACCGAAACGCTGCTCAACATCCTGATGAATCGGATTCTGCGGCCGATCGGGTATGATTACAGCGCCATTCGGGTGACGGTACGGGAGGTATAAAACAATGTATTACGCGCAGATTGACGATTATTATGTGCGGGACGGCGCGGTGTATTACCATGTCGTCGGACGGCTGGATTTGGCGCCGATTTTGAAGCACCGGCTCAACCGCTCGGAACAGCAGGCGGAAGCGGTCGCCCGTTGGGAGCTGGAGCAGCATTGGCTGGCGGACTGGAATCATGCGGCGTCCTTCGAGGGCTTTTATCCCAACTGTACGGTGGCGTTCGAGATCAACAGCTCCACCTATTATCCCACCATGCGCCACAAGAAGAAGCTGGAGCATGTGCGCAACATCAACGTTTCCGGCCTTGTGCGCTGCGGGCGTCCCGATGCGGCGCTTTCGGGCGCGTAAGGCCGCGGGCAAAAGAGAGAAGCAAAGGGCGGCACACAGTAAACAGCGGATTGTTTTTGGGGAAACGGCGCAGCTTCGGCTGCGCCGTTTTTTCTGCCTTTCCAAGCCCCCAAGCTGTGCATATGGTGAATGATTTGTAAATTGCTGCAATTCGCCTTGACAAGTATCCGATTTCGGACTAAAATGTAAGTATCCGAAATCGGACACATATGCTTTGGGAGGCATACTATGAATTACAATAGAAAAGAACAGCTTCAAGCGATGAACCGTCAAATCAAAGAGCTGTCGGGCGTGTATCGCAGCGCTTTAAGCCGTTTGGGTCTTTCCGAAAATGAATTCTGGATTTGGTATGCGCTGCTTATCATGGAGGAGGCATATTCGCAGCAGGATCTTTGCGATGAATGGTCGCTGTCAAAGCAAACCGTAAATACGATCATCACAGGTATGGTGAAAAAGGGCTATGTCGAGTTGAGGGTTGTCCCCGGCACCCGGAATCGAAAAATCATCTGCGTCACAGAAGCGGGCCGAAGCTATGGCGAACAAATCATCATACCGATTGCCGAAGCAGAGCAGCGGGCCATCGAGAAAGTCCCTATGCGTGAAAGATGGATTTGCAGCGCCGTATTGAATAAGTACATCGGCTTTTTGAAGGAGGAATTGGATTATGGAAAAACGTGAGCCGGATAAAATACCAAACGGGCAGGAAGATAAAAAGAAAGCAGATCGGCGAAAAAAGAAAAAAATCAAACTTACGATATGGAGAATCCTTCAGTTTCTTGCAAACCCTCGGTTTTTGCTGTGCTTCGGCCTCGCCTGGCTGATTACAAATGGCTGGTGCTATATTTTATTCGGAATCGGCACCTGTTTTGAAATCGGTTGGATGACGGCGGTCGCAGGCGCCTATCTTGCTTTCCTTTGGCTGCCGATATCGCCGGAAAAAATCGTTACCGTTGCGCTTGCTATGGGCTTGCTTCGCTTGTTGTTTCCCAATGATCAGAAAACGCTCGCCGTACTGAAAAAGCTGTACGGGAAAATAAAAGGAAAAATGAAGAAAAAGAAACCGAACGCGGATCATTAAAGGATGGCGCTGCATCAGACAGGGTATTTGCACCGACCGTGCAGGACAAAAACGGTTTGGCTGCCGTCGCGATTTCCGTCAGCGGAAGGGCGGCAGCGGGCGCTGTATTTTTTGCAATAGCAAAAACTTAGCGTTGCTGTAAGAATGGGAAAGGAGATGCCTGTATTCAACCTCCTATAACTCACCCTGTTCTTTCGGGTGATGTATGGATTATGGATTATGAATTATGGATAAGCTGGAAATTTGAGCCGCGCTCGCAGCTTTTCGCGCCCTCAAAATTGCGTCGACCGCGTGATAAAACCGAGAAAAGGCGGGTAAGAAGCAAATTGCTTCTTACCCGCCTTTTTGCGCTTTCTCCGTTTTCGCCGGTTATCCGATTTTATGCGCAGCCGCAGCGCTTCGTTCTTTTTTATTGCAGCGTCTCCTGTGTTTCCGATGCTTCGACTGCGTCGACCAGCAGCAGGACCTCGTTGCTCTCGATTTTGATGATGCCCTTTGAAACGACCGCCGTGCGCCTGCTGCCGTCGGGCAGGGTGAACTCCAGCCGCCCGGGGACGACCGCGGCGAGCATATTGCTGTGGTGCGCCAGAATGCCGTAGCGGCCCTGCGGGGTGGGTACGACGAGCGAGAGGCATTCGCCGACGTAGAGGGGGTGATTGGCCGCCAATACGGAAAGCGTGAAGCGGTTCACAGGCTCCCTGCCTTTCTTACGACGTCGTCGATGGTGCCCACGTTGTAGAAGGCTTCTTCGGGGTAGGCGTCCATCTCGCCGTCGATGATCGCGCCGAAGCTCTTGACGGTTTGCTCGATGGGGACGTAAACGCCCTTGACGCCGGTGAATTTTTCGGCGACGTGGAAGGGCTGGGCGAAGAAGCGCTGCAGCTTGCGCGCGCGCAGCACGGTCAGCCGGTCCTCCTCGCTCAGCTCCTCCATGCCGAGGATGGCGATGATGTCCTGCAATTCGTTGTACTTTTGCAATATTTCCTGCACGCGGCGGGCGATGCGGTAATGCTCCTCGCCGACGATGGCGGCCTCCAGAATGCGGGAGCCGGATTCGAGCGGGTCCACGGCCGGATAAATGCCCTGCTCGGCAATCTTGCGGCTGAGTACCGTCGTCGCGTCCAGATGCGTGAAGGTGGTCGAGGGCGCGGGGTCGGTCAGGTCGTCGGCCGGCACATAGACTGCCTGCACCGAGGTGACCGAGCCGTTTTTCGTGGAGGTGATCCGCTCCTGAAGCGCGCCCATCTCGTTGGCCAGCGTGGGCTGGTAGCCGACCGCCGAGGGCATGCGGCCCAGCAGGGTGGAGACCTCGCTGCCCGCCTGCACGAAGCGGAAAATGTTGTCGATGAACAGCAACACGTCCTTGTTCTGCCTGTCGCGGAAGTATTCCGCCATCGTCAGACCCGATAGCGCGACGCGCATACGCACGCCCGGCGTCTCGTTCATCTGGCCGAACACGAGCGCGGTCTTTTGGGACACGCCGCTTTCGCGCATCTCGTAATACAGGTCGTTGCCCTCGCGGCTGCGTTCGCCGACGCCCGCAAAGACCGAATAGCCGCCATGCTCGGTGGCGACGTTGTGGATCAATTCCTGAATCAGCACCGTTTTGCCGACGCCCGCGCCGCCGAACAGGCCGATTTTGCCGCCCTTGGCGTACGGCTCGAGCAAATCGATGACCTTGATGCCCGTTTCGAGGATTTCGACGTCGGCCTTCTGGTCCTCGAACGCGGGCGGCTTCCGGTGGATGCAGGCCGTTTCCACGCCGTCCGGCAGGGCGCCCTCGCCGTCGATCGGCTCACCGAGCGCGTTGAACATTCGTCCCAGCGTGCATTCGCCGACAGGGACGCGGATGCCGCCGCCCGTGGCGGTGACCTCCATCCCGCGCGCGATGCCCTCGCTTCCGGCCATCATAATGCAGCGCACGGTGTCGGCGCCGACGTGCGCCTGCACCTCCATCACATACGCCTTGCCGTCGGTCTGCAGCAGCAGCGCGTCGTTGATTTTCGGCAGCGTGCCGTGCGCGAACGTGACGTCTATAACCGGCCCCCGAACCGCCGCAACCTTACCTTTGGTCATTGTTCTTCCTTCCTTCCGCCGGAATTTTGCTTCTGCGCCTTGGCGCCCGCCGAAACCTCGGTGATCGACATCGTGATCGCGCTCTGCCGGACGCGGTTGTATTGCGCCGACAGCTCGCCGAGCAGCTTTTCCGCGTTTCGGTTCGCGCCGTCCATCGCCGTCATGCGCGCTTGCTGCTCGCTGCAAAAGCTGTCCACGAGCGCGCTGTAAATATAGCCCGAGATGTAGCTTTTCATAATGCTTTCGAGCACCTCGGATACCGAGGGCCTGAACTCGAACGGCGCCGTGACCGTCCGCTCGTTTTCGTGCGTGCGGAAGTAGTCCTTGTGGAAGGGGATCAGCCGCACGTTTCGGGTCTCGATCTCCAGCCCGTTCTTGACGTCGGTGTAAATGACGATGATTTTGGAGACCGCACCGGCGTTGAATTCGGATAAAAGCAGGTTGCAGATCTCCCGCGCCTTCTGCATCGTCGGGTTTTTGGCCGAATACTGAAAGCTGCTTTCGATGGGAATGCTGTGCTGCGTGAAATAGCGCCGGCCGTAGTCGCCGACCACGAACAGACGCGTGGCCGGATGCTCGGCCAGCAGCGCTTCGGCCTCGCGGATGACGTTGAGGTTGTAGCTGCCCGCCAGCCCCTTGTCCGCGGTGATGACGAGACAGCCGAAGACACCGTCGGGGTGCGTCGGCAGCACGTCCGGGTAGATGTACGGGCTGTCCGCGTCCTCGACCGTGCGGAAAATGCGCTTGATCTCCGCCTGCAGCGCGCTGAAGTAGGGGCGCGTCTGGTCCAGTTCGGCCTTGGCGCGGCTCATTTTGGCCGAGGAGATCAGATACATCGCTTTGGTGATTTTATGCGTTTTTTTGATGCTGACGATATGGTCCCGAATCTCTTTTGCGGTCGCCATACGTTTACCTCAGTTCCGCGGACGCCTTGCAGCTCTGCGCAAGCGCGACAATCTTGTCCTTCAGTTCCGCCGTCAGCGCCGTGTCCGCCTTGACCAGATCGTGCAGCTCGGGGTTCTTCTCCTCGATGTACGCGAGGAAGCCCTTCTTGAAGGCTTCGATTTTGTCGAACGGGATGTCGGTCATCACGCGGCCGAGCGCCGCGGTCAGGAGCACGGTCTGCTCGAACTGCGACAGCGGCTCGTTCCGCTGCTGGCGCAGCAGATACATCAGCCCCTTGCCGTAGGTCAGCTTTTTCTGCGTGCTTTCGTCGAGGTCGTTGGAAAACTGCGTGAAGACCTCCATCTCACGGTACTGCGACAAATCGAGCCGCAGCGTTCCGACGGCCGACTTGAGCGCCTTGGTTTGCGCCGCCGAGCCGACGCGGGACACCGAAAGCCCCACGTTGACGGCCGGCCGCTGCCCCGAGAAGAAAAGGCTGTTCTCGAGGAAGATCTGCCCGTCGGTGATGGAAATGATGTTGGTGGGAATGTACGCCGAAACGTCGCCGGCCTGCGTTTCCACGATGGGAAGCGCGGTCATACTGCCGCCGCCGCGCGCATCGGACAGATGGGCGGCCCGCTCCAGCAGTCTCGAATGGAGATAAAACACGTCGCCGGGATAGGCTTCGCGGCCCGGCGAGCGCTCCAGCAGCAGGCTGAGCGTGCGGTAGGCGACGGCGTGCTTGGAGAGGTCGTCGTATACGATGAGCACGTCCCGCCCCTTGTTCATAAAATATTCGCCCAGCGTGCAGCCGGCGTACGGCGCGATGTATTGCAGCGCGGCAGAGTCGCTCGCGCCCGAGTTGACGACGACGGTGTATTCCATCGCGCCCCGCGCGGCAAGGTCGTCCACAAGCTGCAAGACCGAACTGACCTTCTGGCCGACGGCGACGTAGATGCAGACGACGTTTTTGCCCTTCTGGTTGAGGATGGCGTCGACCGCGATGGCCGTTTTGCCGGTCTGGCGGTCGCCGATGATCAGCTCGCGCTGCCCCTTGCCGATGGGGAACATCGAGTCGATGGTCAGAATGCCCGTCTCCAGCGGTTCGTTGACGCTCTGCCGGTCGATGATGCTCGGCGCGGGGGACTCGATCGGACGGTATTCCGCGTGCGGAATCCCGCCCTTCCCGTCCAGCGGGTTTCCGAGCGCGTCGATGACGCGCCCGATGAATTTCTCGCCCACCGGCATACCGGCCGTTTTGCCGGTGCGCCGGACGGTGCTTCCCTGCACGACGAGGTCGCCGTCTCCGAACAGAATGCAGCCGATCCGGCTGCGGTCCAGTTCCAGCACCATGCCGCGGATGTCCGACTCGAAGAGCAGGATTTCCCCGTAAGCCGCGTTCTCCAGCCCGGACACCATCGCGATCCCGTCCGCGACGGAAATCACCTCGCCGGTCTCCTCGGCCAGCGCGGCCGGCGTCCAGTCCTTCAGCGCCTCCGCAATCAGCGGGATGACCGGCTGCGAGGCGGTTTCGGTCCGGCGGAGCTTGTTGAGATAGGCGTCGAACTGCTTGAACAGGCCCTTCTCGCTCCAGTCGTAGACATGCGTACCCACCTCCAGCCGGAAGCCGTTCCGCATCGTGCGGTCCTCGACCCATTCCAGTTCGACGCCCTCGCCGTATTTGCGGCGCAGGAAGGCGACAAAGCGGTCGGAATCCGCCTTTTCGGGTGCCTTTGCGCTGTAAAGCCTTGCCGTGCGCGTTTCTTCGTTATTCGTCATCGCGACCGTCCCTTTCCGCCGCATCGAGGAACCGACGGTACGCTTCGTCCGTGTCCGAGCTGATGAACTTGGCGGCCGCTTCTTTGGTCAGCAGAAGAATGTCCTTCTTGGCGCCGTCTAAGATTTCCTGCTTCTGCGCTTCGGCGGCGTTCCTCGCGTCGGCGATGATTTTCTCAGCCTTTGCGTCGGCTTCCTTCATCCGCGTGGAAACATAATTGTCCAGCTTGGCCTCCGCCTCGACGCGCTGTCTGCGGATTTCGTCGTCGGCGTTCGCAAAGCGCGCCCGCGCGTCTTCGTCGGCCTTGCGCGCCTCCGCGAGCTTGGCGTCGGCCTCCTCGTCCAGACTGCGGTAGTGCGCATCTCGTTTGGCGATGAACTTCCGAATTGGGTTGTACAGCAGGAAGTACAGCCCGCCCACAAGGATTAGGAAATTAAAAAGATGCAGCAGAATTTGATGCCAGTCGATATTGAGCGGGATCCCCATATCTATGACCCGTCCTTTCTTTGGAATCGCGCTCCGCCTTCTTAAGAAGGGGGCCCGCGGCGGGCTTTGCCGGACGGCAAAGCCCGCGTCTTTGTCGGGCGGCGAGCGCCGCCGGCAAGCGGTTGTATAAACCGATGCCTGTCTTTAGAGTACGAATATGATCAGCACGGCGATGATCAGCGCGTAAATGATGGCGGTTTCCACGAACACCAGACCGAGCATCAGCGAGGTTCGGATTTTGCTCTCTGCTTCGGGCTGGCGGGAAATGCCCTCGACCGACTTGGCAATGGCGATGCCCATACCGATTGCGCCGGCGGCCGCCGCCAGTCCGACCGTGAGGCCCGCTGCGAGCGCCTTCATGCCGGAGGAATCGGAGGCTTCCGCCTGCCCGCCGTCTGCCGCCGTCTCGGCCGCGTCGCCCGCGTCCGCGGCGCAGGCGACGGAGGTGAACGCCATAAGCAGCGTGGCCAGCGCCAAAATCAAAATCAGATATTTTGTACAAGCTCTCATCGTTTTCATCGTTTTTCTCTCCTTCAATGCTGTGCCTCGGTTTGCGGTTTGGCTTTCCCGGGCTTGGGGGTATGGACCTCGGACACCTCGCCGTAAAACAGGGAGGTGAGCATAGTCAGCACATAGGTCTGAATGAGCGCGTGCAGCAGGGTGAACAGCACCGCCACCACGACCGGCAGCACAAAGCTGAGTCCCGAATAGTAGTAGACCAGCTCCGTCACGAGCAGGCCGCTCAGCAGCGCGCCGAACAGACGGAAGCTCATCGATATGGGCAGCGAAAAGTCCTTCAGCGTTTTCCCGACGCCCCGCATCCCGTTGCCGGCAATGCCGCCCGACAGGATGACGATGTACGACAGGCAGCCCAGCGCGATGGCCGCGTTGATGTCGGACAGCGGCGCGGGCAGCGAAATCGGCGTGCCGCGGGTGGTCGCCGCCTGCAGGCCGAACAGCTCAAACAGCGTGCCGAAAAAAATATAAACGCCCGCACTGAATAGATACACATTCAGAAAGCCGTGGCGGTGCGGGCTGTTGGTTTTTCCAAGGCCGTCGAAGAAGCCCACGAGCTGTTCCAAAAGAAGCTGAAGCTTCCCCGGAACATATTTGAATTTCGGAATCACAAAAATGCGGATCAGCAGCGCGCCGATTAAGAGCAGCGCCGTCACCGTGAACGCCGAGATCAGGCCGGGATTGACCCGCAGACCGAACAAATCGATCTGATTGCCGTCGTGCAGAACCGCGTCCCGCATCAATTCCTGTATGCTCTCGCTCTGTCCGGCGCTGTCCGTCAGGAACACCCCCGCGAGGGTGAGCAGAATCAGCGCCAGCCATACGGCGAGCGATATTCTTTTTCGTCTTTTGCTCATGCTTTCCCTTCTCGATCCAAAAATAGCTTGCTTGTCTTGCTTTCGGGGAATTATTATAGGCCAAGCGGGCGCGTTTGTCAATGCGTTTCGGATAAAATCCTATCGGAATTACAAAAAAATCGAGCCTCTTCGGCAGAGACTTGAACAAAGTTTTACAGCATACGGCATAGGCTTTGAAAATGAGCTGTCGGACGCGGTCGGGCCGGTTTGAAAAACGGGACCGCGATTCATCGGAGTTGTTTATACTTCCGAAAAAGGGGCCGATGTGCAGGAGGACACCGCTATGGAAAGGCGGGCAGTTTTCGCAGCGGCCGCGTTTGTGCGACGACTTTTCACGGCAAATGCTTCTGAACCACGGCTTTTCCGCTGCGGCTGGCTCTGTATGCCGCCTTTTCACGGCGGCGCTTCTGCAAATCGTCTTTTCGCTAAGACCGCTTTTGTACGCCCGCTTCACAGAGGATGCTTTTACACGCCTGTTTTTCACAGCGGACGCTTGCGCGCGCCTGTCCTTCACAGGACTTGGTTTTGTACGCCGGCCTGTCTGCCGTTCCGGCGCAGCCGGTCCGTTTCGGGCGCGGGGATAAAAGAAAACGGTGCAGCCCGCGCGGGCTGCACCGTATCTTGCATAGGGGTAGCCGAAGCGTCGCTTCGACACAAGCAGGTTACGGGAGGATCCGTCTTACGCAGATCTACCGATTCCCTTTTTTGCTGCGATTAGCCTCTCTTGCGGATGACCACAGCGGCGCCGGCAGCGGCAACAACCGCAAGCACGACGATAGCGGCCACACCGGCATCGCCCGTCACAGGGGTCTTGGAGGACTCCGTCGTAGACTCGACCGGCTTCGTAGACTCTTCCACAGTCTTGGACTCGTCCGTAGTCTTGGATTCGTCCGTAGTCTTGGATTCGTCGGTGGTCTTGGACTCGTCAGTCGAGGACTCGTCTTCAGGCTTCCAAGCCTCGGCTTCGTTGCCGAGATCTTCCGGGATGGTGTTCACAACGCTGAATCTGTAAAGGGTCAGCGTGTCGCCGACAGCGCCGGTAACACGGATGTTGGAAGACTTGATGTTGATAATGCCATCATCGGGCATTCTCTTACCCTCGTCCTTATTCAGATAGCCCTGCCAATCCCACGCGTAGGTGGTTTCCGTGATGTGATCTTTCACGCCGAAAGCGGCTTCCGCGTTCATACCGGCCAACATAAGCTGCTTGTCGGTACCGTCCTTGCGGTCATGGATGACTTCAATGCCGTCCGTGCCGGCAGAACCGATCGCAAAAGCAAGAGAACCGGTTTTCGCATAAGAAAGCACGACGTACTTGCCGTCTTCCTTCATATTGATCTTTTTCTCTTCTTCTACGGTGCCGTCCTTGGTGTACTCGACGGCAATCGTGGCGGAGGTGTCTTCCAGAGTCAGAGTTACGCTACCGTCGGCATTGTAAGTGAGCTTGCCGCCCGTAACGGTGACAGGGGCTTTGCCGTTTTCCTGCGGCAGTAACGAGAACTCGTCCGCGGGAGCAGCAGCGCCCGTGGTGAGCACGAAGCAAGCGGCGCAGAAGGCGGCCGCAAGCACAAGAGCAAGTGCCTTTTTCATGGTTATGTTTCCTTTCTTTACGTTTCCGCCCCGTTCGTCGGGGCGAGGTTTTATGCTCCTATTATAAGCCGTCGCGTTCGTTTTGTCAATAGTTTTAACGAAGAATTTTATATTTTGCTTTACCTGTATTTTACAGAGCACTTTTTTGCGTAAAAAACGAGTAAAAAAATGCGCCTGCCGACCTTTTTCGCCGTCCTGCCCCTTGCAAAGCGGGCGCCGATGTGCTATGATAGCTGCAAAGAAAAAAAACGGCAGCCGCCGCGGGCTGCGAATGAAAAAAGAAAGGACAAGGGCAGAATATGATTTACAGAAACGACCCGGCAGAGCTGCCTGTCGTCGATGCGCCGTCGTATTGGGACAGCAGCGAAAAGGACTACCGCAAGGTGCAGAATCTGATCCGCGGGCTGACGCCGCGCATCACCGCGGGAGATGAGGACGACGTCACCGCCGGCACGCTCAATTCGCAGCCGGCGTGCGGGGTGCTCACCGACGGCAGGGTGCCGAAGAAGATCGACTACGACGAGAAAAAGTGGTTCAAGTTCGCCCGCGGGCAGTCGCGCGAGGTGATTTTCGACCTCCGGCACACCTCGACGGTGACGGGCTTCCGCGTTGTGCTGATGCACAAGGCCGAGGGCGGCGTGTACTACCCGTCCGAATTCACCGTGGCGCTTTCGGAGGACGGGAGAAGCTGGGAAAAGGTCTTTGTCAACAAGCAGTTTTACGCCCGGGACCCCGACGAGATTCTGGATTATAAAAAGGACTTCGGCGAAAAGCTGGCCGCGCGCTTCGTCCGGTTTTCGTTCGAGCTGGACGTCTGGGTGTTCATCGGGCAGCTTGAGGTGTACGGCACGAAGGTACTCCAGCGCGCCGCGCGGCCGCTCAAGCCCACGCGTCCCCGCCGCAAAAAAGAGCGCAGAGTGGACCGCTGGCTGATGCCCGAGGACTTTATGGGCATCCGCGAGCTGCTGCTGGCCTACAACTGCCACCCCGGCCGCGAGGATCAGGGCCGCTGGACCGTGGAGCAGTTCCTTCCCTATGTGGGCTATTACGACCGCGGGGGACGGCTGTGCGACTATTTCTTCGACGCGTACCTCTTCCTGCCGTTCGCGGCGTTCCCGATGCGGGTGCCCGCGTGCAACGCCGACCTGTGGAGGATGTATGTCGACAACACGTTTGCGACCGGCTACAACACCGACGCGCTGGATTTCGCTTTCGGTGAGACCAAGCGCCGGCTGGGCGACACGTCGGACCGGCGGGCGAAGGTGTTCCTCTCCATCCTCTATCCGTTCAAAATCCAGACGAAGTTCGGCGACCTGTGCGGCGACGGCGACTTCCTTGATATGTCCAAGCTGAAGGACCGCAAGAAGGCCATCAAGTGGCTCATCGACACGCAGCTTGCGCTGTTCCGGAGCCGCAACTACCAGTACAGCGAGCTGTGCGGGTTTTATTGGTTCGAGGAGTCCATCCTCATCTCCGACCGCGACGAGAAGGAAATGATTCAGTGGACGACCGACTATGTGCGTTCGCTCGGCTACAAGACGATCTGGATTCCCTACTACCGCGCCAGCGGCTACAACAAGTGGTGGGAATACGGCGTCGATTACGCCTGCATGCAGCCCAACCATTCGTTCCGCGACGACGGCGTCGATCTGATCCATTCCGCCGCCGAGATCACGAAGAAGTACGGGATGTGCGTGGAGATGGAGATCGGCGGCACGAGCGAGGCGTATGTCGCCAAATACAACGATTATCTGCGCGTCGGCGCCGAGACCGGCTTTATGGATTCGGTGCATATGTACTATCAGGGCGGCGGCCCGGGCGAGTTCTATGAAGCGTACAGGTCGGCCGACAGGACGCTCAACGACGTGTATCACAACACCTACCTTTTCACCCAAAATCGGTACAGGCCGGAGGAAAAATAACCGCGCATACGGCGAGAAATTTTCGTTTCCCGCTTGCAAAAGACGCCGTTTTGTGCTAAAATAGACGCAACGAGCAGCAGAAATGCGTAAGTCCAGTTTTGGACGAGCGCATTTCTTTTTTTGCTGTTTTTTGGGGAGGAATGGAAAAATGGAATACCAAAACCCGGCCTATCTTGCCGAGGAGAAGCTCGGCCGGCTGATGCGCGGCTATGCCGTGCCCTGCGTCGTCTCGCTTCTTGTCGGCGCTCTGTACAACATCGTCGACCAGATTTTTATCGCCAACGCCGATTATCTCGGCTCCTACGGCAACGCGGCCAACACCGTCGTCTTTCCGCTGACGGTCATCGCGCTCGCCGTGGCCGTGATGATCGGGGACGGGTGCTGCGCTTTTGTCAGCCTGAGCCTCGGACGGGGCAACGCCCGCGACGCCGGACGCAGCATGGGAAACGCGGTGCTGCTGACCGTCCTTTCGGGCGTGCTGCTGGCCGCCGTGTATTTGCTGTTCGCTGAACCGCTGATTGCGCTGTTCGGCGGCAGGGTCAACGAGGAAACCTACGCGTATGCGCAGGAATACTTTTTCTGGATTGCGCTCGGTGTGCCGTTTTATATGTTCGGGCAGGCGATGAATCCGATTATCCGCGCGGACGGCAGCCCGCGCTTCGCAATGGCTTCCACGCTGGCCGGCGCCGTCGTCAATCTCGTGCTTGACCCTATCTTTATTTTTGTTTTCCGCGCCGGCATGACCGGGGCGGCCGTGGCGACTGTCATCGGGCAGCTTGTGACGGCGGCTGCGGCGGTGTGGTACCTGCGGCGCATGAAGTCTGCCGCGCTTTCCCGGTCGTGCTTCCGGCTGAATCCGAAAATCATCGGCCGCACGCTGTCGCTGGGGATTTGCAGCTTTCTTTCACAGGTTTCGTTGGTCGCGGCGATGGCGGCGATCAACAATATGCTGCGCAAGTACGGCGCTGCGGACGCCGTGTTCGGGCAGGCGCCGTACGCGCAGATTCCGATGGCCGTCGTCGGCATCGTGATGAAGGTGTTCCAGATCGTCATATCGATCGTGATCGGTATGGCGGCGGGCTGCATCCCGATCGTCGGCTTCAATATGGGCGCGGGACGGCGGGACCGCGTCCGAAAGCTGTTCACCCGGCTGTTGTGGGCGGAGGCGGTCGTCGGCTTGGCGGCGCTGGCGGTCGCGGAGCTGCTGCCGGGACAGCTCATCGCGATTTTCGGCGCGAAGAACGAGAGCGTATATTATACGGAATTCGCCGTAAAAGCCTTTCGCGTCTACCTTTGTATGCTGCCGCTGGCCTGTGTGAACAAGGCCGTGTTCATCTTTTTGCAGGCGATGGGGAAGGCGGTCGCCTCGACGCTGCTGTCGATGGCGCGCGAAATCGTGTTCGGCGTCGGGTTTGCGGTGCTGCTGCCGGTCTTTTTCGGGCTGGACGGCGTGCTTTACTCGATGCCCGTGTCGGATGTGCTGACGGCGCTCCTCTCGGCGCTGCTCATTGTGATGACGTATAAACAACTGCCGCAAAAGGAATAAAAAAGACGCGCCCCGTTTTTGCGGGGCGCGTTCTGCTGCTGCGCCGTCTGTCAGGGCGGGCGCAAGCGAATATATTGAAGCGAAAAAGAGAGGGAAGCGCTATGGAATAACACAAAAAGCAACGGCGATACCAAAAGGATATCGCCGCTGCTCTGTATAAGGGGGTTATCTGGCTGCTTTTCTCTTTTTGCTGTACACGGTTGTGCCAATTACACCGCCGCAGGACAGGAGCATCAAACCAAGCCACAGCCATATATTGCTGTTGTCGCCGGTCTGCGGACTATCCGAATCGTCTGGCTCGGGAGTCGGTTTTGCTTCCAATGCGGAGACCGCATCGTTGATGGCTTTTGCCATAGCGTCAACCGTTTCCTGCTCGGTGATGTTTTTGCCGCGAACAACGGCGTTTTTCGCATCGTTCAGGGCTTTTACGGTCGCATCGGTGTAGAGCGAAAGATCGGCGGGAATCTTGGCGATTGCCTCCTCCACCTTGCTGTAATCGGCGCTTTTGTACGTCAGTGCGGCGATTGCGTTTTCAATAGCGGCTGCATAATCGTCTACCGCAGTCTGCTCGGCGATATTCTTTCCACGGACAACAGCGGCAACAGCGGTCTCAACGGCGGAGAAGTCCTTGTAATTACTTTTATTCAAAGCTTCTGCCTTTGCAATGGCTGCATCTACTGCGGCGTAATCCGCGGGGTACTTATTGGCCTCGGTAGAAAGAATGGGGCCTTTTTCTGCAATAAACGCAACCCACGGACTGCTTTCACGTTCTGCAATAAGAATATCCAAAGAGTCCTCTGCCAAACCATCTGAAAACGCCTTGCAGTTATCTTCCTGCGTACATGTATCCGTACCTTCCAAACAACCGTAATCGGACGATTTTATCCAGCAGCTATTTTTCACACTTCCGTCAATGATTGCGAAGTCCGCCGTATAACCGCTTGAAGTAATTTCAACTGTGCTGTAGCAGCTTTCAATAATCCCACGGCTCGCTTCTTCCGGATTCTTCTGTCCATAAATCGGCATCCAGTTGATGAGCGCCGCCAATCCTGCCACGTTCGCCTGATTGCTGTTCGATTGAATTGTTCCATTGCTATAACAGTCCCGAATAATTAAATCTTGTGTGCGTGACCATAAACTCCCCGTACAAAGGGCGCCAATCGTAGCATTTGTATTTTCACCTGCAATGATTTCGACATTTGCATAGCAACGTTCCAAAATTACAGGCTTTGAACTGCTTCCACTGTAAATTTGACCTATCATACCGCCTATGCAGTTTATGCTGCCTTTTTCTGTGATTTTTCCCGTCACATAGCAATCTGATACATTACAGTCGTTCATTTTCCCTGCAAGCAGGCCGTCTTCATATCCTCCGACTTCATTTAGAAGAACGCCGTTCTCTATTCCAAGATTTGAAATACTGCTGTTTTCGACAAAACCAAAAAAACCGCAATTTGCTTCACCTGTATGCTCCAGTTTGGAAGCGTCAATAAATAAATTATAAATGATATGTCCGTTCCCGTTGAAAACAGCACCGGATAAACGGTTATAATTATTTCCTGACTGATCTGAAAAATTATTGCCGATTGGCGTCCAAGGCTTATTCTGCAAATCTACATCTGTTTCTAAATAGATTGTTTTGTCTCTGAAGGAATACATATCCTGATCTAAAAGTACCGCCATCCCCGCTAACTGTTCCGCGGTGGTTATATGATACTCTGTCGCGTCCAGAGCTGCAGTATACCAGCTCGTGTCAACCGTTCCGTCCCAAGTATCGACTGTGTTTTCTTGTGCGAATGCAGCAACAGACAGCGTTCCCACTATCATACACAAAGCCAGCAGTACCCCAAGAAATTTCTTTTTCTTCATAAAAATAGACCTCCTTCAAGTCTGTATCGCTAACTCGAAGAAGATCATTTATATTTCCGTTTCATCCTCCGAGTATCAGCCATTGTTAGCCCTCGGAGGTATTGTCCTCGGAGGTATTGTCCTCGGAGGTATTGTCCTCGGAGGTATTTCTATCCTTATAAATTTTACCACATTTCGATGCAAATGTCAACATTTTTTCGAATGGTTTGACTTCAATTTATATACATTGACACTGTTTGTATGAGCTACAAAACAAAAATTATGGTAAGTGCAATTCGGCTCGCCGCTTTGATTCCGGGACGCGCTTCCTTGCGCAAACGATGCAAGAACCGGCACAAGGATAGGACGCACTGTGCCGGTTCACGGTTGTATTCACGCTGTTCATTCGCAGAGCGCGTTCTGCTGCTGCGCGCGTCAGCGGGGCGGCTCGGACGGCGGAGCCGCGGACAGCTCGGCCAGCTTCCGTTCGATCGCGCGGCGGGCCTCCGCCGGGTCGTCGATGCCGAGCACGGCGGTTTCCATCGGACAAAGCCCGTCGCCGGCGCGGTTGGCGATGCGGGGCACGAGCGTATCGTATTCGGTGTGGATGCGGTGCTTTCGGAGCGCGTCGAGCGCCTCTTCGGAAAGCACGGCGGCGTAGACGGCCGTCACGCCCGCGCCGGCGTAGAGCAGCGCCGCGGCACGGCCCGTCACGCGGTCGGCCACCGCCGCGCCGCGCAGCGCGCCGCCGTAGCGGTCGATGCACTCGAGCAGCGGGCGCACGCCCTTGCCGTCGGAGGTGAAGCGTCCGCCGCCCGCGAATACGACGGCCAGCGTGCAGTTCTCGCTTTGCAGCAGGCGCGCGGCCTCGCGCAGCAGCGCGGTTTTTCCGGCGCGCAGTCCCAGCTCGCGCGCGAAGGCGCTCCTCTCAAACAGCTTGACCAGCGGCGGGAGTACCACCGCCTGCACCGCGATGCCCGCCAGCCCTGTGATTGTCGCCTGAACGGCCAGATAGGCGCTGACGCTCTCCATCCCGAACAGCGTCGCCGCCGCCGTCAGCGCCAGCGCGTAGAGCAGGCGGCCGGAGAGCATCGCGCCCAGCAGCGCCGGATAGACGCCGAGGCGCAGCCGGTCCAGACCGCATTTGCGGTAGAGCAGTCCGGCGGACAGGCCGTAGGCGCACAGTTCGACGGTCATAAACAGCACGCGGCCGGCCGCGGGCATATTCATCAGCAGAAATCCGGCGACCGGGCAGACAGCGCCGCAGACGGCGCCGTAGACCGGGCCGAGGATCAAACCGCAGAGCAGCACGGGGATGTGCATCGGCAGAAAGACCTGCCCCGCCGCCGGAATGCCCGTCAGATGGAAGGCCAGCGGCAGCAGGATGCCCAGCGCCGTGAACAGCGCGCCGAGCGCCAGCCGCTTCGTTCTCACTGCCATGTGTGCGCGTCCTCCCGCACGCGGCGGAGGTCGTCGGGGATGCCGATGCGCTGCGGACATTTTTCTAGACATGCGCCGCAGGCGACGCAGGCGTCCGCGCGCGCGCCTTCGGGGATGTTCTTCCATCCTGCGGCGGCGGAGGCGGCGTTTTGATAGACGCCGAACATGTTCCAGACGCGGAAATTGCGCGGGATGTCCACGCCGGCAGGGCAGGGCATACAGTAACCGCATCCGGTGCAGGGGTTCTTAACGCGGGCCTTCAGCGTCTCCACCGCTGTGTCCAGCGCCGCGCGCTCGGCCTCGGAGAGCGGCTTAAAGTCGCGGAAGGTGGAGATGTTGTCCATCACCTGCGACGCGTCGGACATCCCGCTGAGGATGACCTTCACGTTCGGCAGCGAGCCGACGAAGCGCATCGCCCACGACGCGTCCGACTGCCCGGGCGTGACCGCCGCGAGGCGCGCCGAGACGTCCGCCGGCAGCTTCGCCAGCAGACCGCCCTTGACCGGCTCCATCACGACGACGGGAACGCCCTTTTCGGCCGCCAGCCGATAGCCCTCCAGCCCCGCCTGCGTCTCGGTGTCCATATAGTTGATCTGAAGCTGGCAGAAATCCCAGTCGCGCGCGCCGAGGATGGAGCGGAACACGTCGAGGCTGTCGTGGAACGAGAAGCCGAAATGGCGGATTTTTCCGGCCCGCTTCATCCTTTCGCAGAATTCCACCGCGCCGAATTTCTGCAATTTCTCCCACTTGGATGCGTCGAGCGCGTGCAGCAGATAGAAGTCTATGTAGTCGGTGCGCAGCCGCGCGAGCTGCTCGTTGAACACACGCTCGACGTCGGCAGGCGTCTCCAGCGCCCACGCGGGCAGCTTGGTCGCCAGAAAATACGAGTCCCGCGGGTATTCCGCCAGCGCTTCGCCCAGAAACGGCTCGCTCTCCCCGTCGTGGTAGGGGTAGGCCGTGTCCAGATAGTTGACGCCGTTCTGCATTGCCAGCGCCAGCAGCGCGCGTGCCGCCGGGCGGTCGATCTTCCCGTTTTCGTCGGTGGGGAAACGCATACAGCCGAAGCCCAGCAGCGACGGATAGACGCCGAGGTTTTCCATGCGGCGGTATTCCATTTTCATCGCATCCTTTCGTTTTTCCTTGTGCGTTGGATTCGGCCCGCCGCGATGGCGGCGGGTTTCGGGTTTCGAGACGACGGAGGGGGGAAATCCCTCCCGCCTTTTCGTCAAGCCGGCGCCGCGCTTTGCCGCGGTCTTTGCGCAGGCAGGA
>ERZ827524.282-NODE-282-length-70984-cov-11.240085_pt1 | contig 70984 bp, 102 predicted proteins | sample MGYA00519702_ERZ827524 | MGnify/ENA primary metagenome ERZ827524 (study PRJEB31778, sample SAMEA3449341) | human gut metagenome | biome: human gut; feature: human-associated habitat; material: faeces | place: United Kingdom | collected 2010/2012 ...
ACTTGCATGTGTTAGGCACGCCGCCAGCGTTCATCCTGAGCCAGGATCAAACTCTCATGTTAAAATGGTGTTTGTGTCCTGCCAGTTTTATCTGGCATTGTTTACTGTTAATTCGGGTAGCTTCTCGATCTTTTTCATCGATCTGCTTGTTCTTGAATCTCGCAATTCATTTTTCTGAAAATCTTGGAATTTTCAGGGTTGCATTACTGTTTATTTGTCAAAGATCAGTGATTCTTTTGTTGCTGTTGTTCTCAGCGGCAACTCTGATATCCTATCATGAGCGCTTTCGTTTGTCAACAACTTTTTTAAAAACTTTTTTGTCTTGAAAAACTTTCGTTTTTCGCGACAATCGATATCTTATCATACCTTGTCGGTATCTGTCAACAGCTTTTTCAAAAACTTTTAAGTCTTATCGGAAGCTGTTTCGTTGTCTTGGCACTGCCGCGACAACGAAACTGAGTATATCACCCTATCTTCCACTTGTCAACACTGTTTTTTATTTTTTTCAAAAAATATCTACAATAGTTGAATTGTATATTCATTTGATGCATTTTTAAGACGAAGTGCTATCGTCTGTACAGCACCTGCCACATCTTCGTTTACTTCCAGTAATAATACCAGTTCCTGTGTCTGTCCGGGTTCCAGTGTCTCCGCATAGGTAGACATGTCATTCGGCAGCATGGTAGTCAGCGCATTTGCTCTGATGCTGTCATTCACTGTAATAATATATCTGGAATTCGTATTCAGCAGATCTATCGTCTCTTCCTGCTCTGATCCATTTGTCAGATGAAATCTGAGTACCAGCAATTTCTTCCCCATGGATGCGTCCAGCGCAAAATAGTCATCCTCAACCCCGTCCTCGGGATAAGAATCTGCTACCATATAATCCTCATAGGTAATGCTGACACCTTCCGGCAGGCCAAAAAAATCTTCCATACTGGCAGTAATCTCTTCCTGCGCCGTGGGCATCGTCACTTCCGTGGTACCGGTGCTACCCGTCTCTTCCGCTTTTTCCTCTTCCTGCGATGCTTCCTTTGCTGCTTCCTTTTCCAATTTGGCGATCACCATTTCGGGATCTACCAGGCGGCTACGATTATTGGCATCATATTTTAACAAAGTAACTGCCGCATACTCTCCGACCCGCTGGGATTCCTCTTCCGTCAGATCCGGGATCTCGTTGCCGCAGGCTGTCATGGATAACATCATTGCACATAATAAGGCTCCGCATACCATATTTTTATTACGTCCTGTCATAGTTCGTTCCTTTTCTTCCTTCCTGTCCATTGCATCACTCATTGCATTTCTTTTCCAGTATAATATAGATTCCGGCAATTACAAGAGCAATTACGCCTACCACGAAGAAAAGTATGGTCTTCTGCAGGATCGGTGCGCCCCAGTAATCATATAAGGCTATTTTACCACAAGTACACAAAGAAAGCACTAAGCCATAGATTCTGACGGGCTTATCCTTTTTCACGAAACCGGCAGTCACGCTTACCAGTGCGATCAGCATGATCAGAATGCTGTTGATCACAGGGATATTCGTCTTGACGATCAGTGCCATATAGGTCAGGAATATCACGATGATCAATTCTCTGTGTTTAAAATTCTTATAATATTTTTCCTGCAGGGTCAGCACCAGATAAGCCAGTACAAAAACAAACATACATAAATAAGTAATGTAGGAATTCCGATAGATCGGATTTGCCAGAGCGATCAGTGCTCCGATCTGTCCGATCAGGACGGATACATTAAATACGAGGATTCCCTTGTCCCGCATACAATTCACATTATTGAACAGCAGAATGCTCACGAAGAGAATTCCGGAAAATGCCGGCAGTTTTATCATAGGCATCAAATGCGACAGAGCAAAAAATGCCAGTGAAAAAGTCAGCACGATCTCCTGGTAGGTACTCCATTCATGCACAAGGAACATACTGAGGATCGTTCCTGCCAAAAGCACATAAGCATAGGGGATCTCCTTCCCGTTCATCAGAAGCAGGATACAATATACCGTAGTAATGATGGCATCCAGTGCCGCAAGGCCCCCTTTTGCCAGGCGTGACAGTACTTTTACTGCTATCAGCAATACCGTAGCACAGATCACGATCCCCCAATCATTCTCTATTACTGAAAATCCACAGAAAGTCACGAAACTGAAGAAATAGCAGGGAAGCCATTTCTGCCATCCCTTTTCCGCCTTCCGCATAGCAATCACAGTCAGTATTGTGATAACAAATGCTATTCCGGTCAGGGCAAAAATGCCAATATATCCATCCGTCTCTGCTGCTCTCCAATAATCATCCATACCGGCACCCGTCATAATTCCGGATACCAGAATAAATGCAATGTAAATAGCAAGCAATCCTCCACTTTTCACCACACGTCCGGTCTGCTTTTCTATTTGCGCATAACGGCTCTGTACGACAAGTACCAGATGTGCTATCAGGAAAAACACACTATAAGCTACAACCGCAACACCAACCGACATGCCCTGTGTCCACACAATACAGCCTACAGCCGTCGGGAACAGCATTGTGGTACTGGCAAGCAGGATCAGCTGTGATGCCGTATGGAATCTGTGCACCGGTACACAGGCGCACAATATACTCAGGATCAGGATCAATCCCATTACCATCAGGACCTCCGCCATCGATAACCCGGAGGACATGGATAGTGGGTAAGCACAGAGCCAGCAGGAAGCAATTCCCAGCAGTCTGTGGATCAGCGAATCCCGTTTCCGGCTCAACAATACCGTGCCTACGGTGATCACACCAATGATCAATGCTGCGGGAAACATCCCGAAATTATGTAAGGACAGCGTATTGATCATGGTGGACAGGTACAAAGCCGCCATGCCGATCGCCGAAAATATCTGTGCTAGCTTCGGTAATTTTCTCCGGATCAACAGCTCTGCCAGCAACACTACGCCCAGGGATACCACATAGAGAGAGATTCCCTTGATCCATCCGTTCATGAAATACATTCCCATCAGCACCAGGGCTGTCAGGATAAATACGCCTCCCACCACCGACAGAGCTATGGTTCCAATGAGATATTCCGCATTCTGCTTTTTCTTCGTCCCCTGTACTACAGTCTCTGCTGCCGGCTGTGCGGAGAACTGCCCTGACGATTGTGCAGTAACCTGTTCTGCCGGTTGCCCAGTGAACTGTCCTGCCGGCTGTTTCTGCATGGGCTCCTGTGTAGAAGGCTGTACGGACTCCTGTATCTGCCCTGCGGCAGCACTTTCTGCTCTTGCCGCATTCAGTTGCTGTCTCTGATGCCAGTATTCCACGCTTTTATCCAGCTCCGCCTGTAACTGCTCCACATACTGGGGCTGTTTCTGTATTCTCGGGATCAGCTGCTGTACATACTGTGTAAAGATCGGGTCCTTGGACTGCATCAGGTATTCCCTTGCCTGCTGCTCCAAAAGCTTTGCTCTGTCCTGCTGTGTATTCTGTTCCATATAATATCCTCCCGCATTGTATGATCTATTGCGTCATGTATGTTTTGTATCTCTCCATGTCCTGTCTGTGACAGTCGGCATGGATCAAAATACCGTCTTCCCTGTACTCCGTAGAAAAAACCTGCGCCTCTTCCATAAGATAGGAAGCTACATTCCCCGCGCTGTACGGTATCAGGAAAGTACAATCCACATTGTCCGCATAGACCTGCTGCTCAATGGCTTCTGCCAGTTCACGGATACCGGTATTCTGCCCTGCGGCGAGATACCAGTGCTCCTGTCTCTTCTGCGGCAGTGGTTCCATGCCGCATTTGTCTGCCTTATTATACACCACAATCTGCGGAATGTCACCTGCTCCCAGTTCCTTCAGAGTATCGGCAGTGACCTGCATCTGCTGTCTGTAATTTTCATCGGAAAAATCCACCACCTGGACCAGCAGATCTGCGTATTTTACTTCTTCCAGGGTCGAACGGAATGCCTTTACCAGACCGTGAGGCAGCTTATGAATGAATCCAACCGTATCCGTCAGGAAAAACGGCTTATTATGCCCTGTGTCTATGCTACGGACGCTGGTCTCCAATGTGGCGAACAGCATATCTTTTTCCATGACCGTCTTCTCCGGAAGTTCTCCGAACTGTTCCACCATGCGGTTCAGGATCGTAGACTTTCCCGCATTGGTATATCCCACCAGCGCCACCTGCGGAGTCCGGGACTGCTGTCTTTTCCTACGCTGCACATCCCGGGTCCTGCTGACATCCTCCAGTTCCTTTTTCAGTTCCGTGATCCGGTGTTCGATCTTACGTCTGTCCAGCTCCAGCTTCTTCTCACCGGTACCCTTGTTACTCATGCTGCCGCTGGCGCCGCCCTGACGGCTCAGTGCATCGTACATGCCCACCAGTCTCGGAAGCATGTATTGCAATCTCGCTGTCTCCACCTGCAGTTTGGCTTCTCTGGTCTGTGCACGTATGGCAAATATGTCAAGGATCAGATTCGTACGATCAATAACGGTAAGCTCCAGCTCCTTGCCCAGGTTACGTACCTGCGAAGGTGTCAGGGAATTGTCAAATACGACCTCCTGCGCGCCTCTCTCCTCCGCCAGTCTGCGTACATCATCCACCTTGCCCGTTCCGATATACAATGCTTTGTTCACATGATCCAGCCGTTGTACGATCTGACCCACGACTTCCTTCTCCGCGGCTTCTGCCAGACTTGCCAGTTCTTCCATGGAATATTCAAAATCCGCTTCTTCCCCGATGTCCACACCGACTAACAGCACCTTTACCGGTGCCTCCTGCATCTGTTCTTCCCTCATATAAAAATATATCCTTTTAAAATCATTATTTTGTCTCTAATTCAAACCAGAATTCCACACCGTTGGTATAATTGATCACACCGTAAGGCTGGTTCATGGAATCCATGATTGCCTTCACGATGGACAGTCCCACACCGCTACCGCCGTATTCTCTGGTTCTGGCTTTATCTACTTTATAGAATTTTTCCCAGATGTGGCCGATGGAATCCTCCGGGATCGGTTTGCCGGTATTGAATACCGATACGCGCACCCTGCCATCCTTCTGTTCCATTTTGACATCGATGATCTTCTCACCTTCGCAGTGATTCACCGCGTTGGAGAAAAAGTTCATAAATACTTCTTCTATTTTAAATTCATCCGCCCAGGCATAGATGGGAGGATACTCTTCCATCCGCACCGTGATATCGTTCTGTTTGGTCAGAATTGCCGCCGACTGGATATAATTCTTCACCAGTGCCGTAATTTCGAAACGCTCCATAGTCACAACATCGTTGCCGAATTCCAGCTGGTTCAGCGTCAGAAGCTTTTTCACTATGTTGTTCATCTTCGCCGCTTCATCCACGATGACATCACAGTAGAACTGTCTGCTCTCGGGATCGTCATTGACACCCTCCTGCAGTCCTTCCGCATAGCCCTGGATCAGAGCGATGGGTGTCTTCAGTTCATGGGAGACATTCGCCAGGAACTCCTTACGCATTTCATCGACAGCTTCCTTTTTCTCCACATCCCGCTGCAGCTCATTATTCGCAGTCTTCAGTTCCGAAATCGTCTGTTCCAGGGAATCAGACAGTTTATTAATGTTCTCTCCCAGCAGATCGATCTCATTGTGAGCCCTGCCCTGATATTTTGCTTCAAAATCCAGCTGTACCATCCGCTGTGAGATATCGTTCAGCTCCAGGATCGGCTTCGTCACACGTCTGGAGACAAACCAGATAATAATACCACCCGCCAGTGCTCCCAGGCAGCCGATCATCATATAAAACCGATTGGCGATCCTGGCACTCTCCTGAATACTGGAGAGCGGTGTCTGCATGATAAAAGAAATTCCGGTGTTCAACCTTCCGTAGATCTCTAAATATTCCTTATTCTCCTGCCCGGTTCTCTGGATCACATAGTCATCACCGTTCTCGATGACCCGCTCATTATCCGGAAACGTTCCGAAGCCGAACACATAGCCGATCAGACGGTTCTCCAGTCTCTCGCCGCCGTTGATGGATACATATTTCATGTTGGAATTCACGTCCATGACACATACTGTCATGTTATAGCTTCTGCACACATCATCCAGCTCATGTGCGAATTCTTCCGATCCATAGCTGTCACTCTCCGCCGCCTGCTTGATCGTCTCATAAGCATCGTGAATGACATCCAGCTTACTCTGCATATAGACTCTGCCTAAAAACATGTAATTCAGCAGCAGGCACAAAAGGATCGTCCCGATCATCAGCCCGATAAATATCCAGGCGAACTGTCCCCTGATGGAATGCACTTTTTTCTTCTGCTGTTTATTCTGCTGTTTCATCCATTTTGTACCCCATTCCCCATATGGTCTTGATGAGATTGCCTTCCTCGCCCAGCTTGCTGCGCAGCTTCTTCACATGGGTATCAATGGTACGGGCATCCCCGAAGTAATCATAGTTCCATACGTTGTTCAGTATCTTCTCTCTGGACAGGGCAATTCCCTTATTTTCCATAAAATAGGTCAGAAGTTCGAATTCTTTATAGCTTAAGTCCACATCTTTGCCGTCTATGATCACGCGGTGTGCTGTCTTATCCACAGTGATCCCGCCGCAGGTCAGTGCTTCGTCCTGCCCTAACTGGTTCGTCCTGCGTAGGATCGCTTCCACCCGCGCCACCAGGATCTTGGGGCTGAAGGGTTTGGAAATATACTCGTCCACTCCCAGCTGAAAACCCTGCAGCTCGTCTCTCTCATCTCCGCGGGCTGTCAGCATAATAATAGGAACTTGGGAGTTCACACGGATCTCCCGGCATACCTGCCAACCATCCATTTTTGGCATCATGACATCCAGAATGATCAGTGCAATATCCTTATCCTTATAAAAAATATCCAGTGCCTCCTCGCCGTCTCCGGCCTCCAGCACCTCAAAATTACTCTTCACCAGGAAATCCCGGACCAGCTTACGCATCCTGCTCTCATCATCTACTACCAGTATTTTCAGTCTGTCCATACATACCCTCACCTTTCTGTTGTAGACATAGTATAGCGCAGAAATATGTCAATTCTGTGAAACTTCGGTCTCCGTATTTCCTGTATTCCCTGTATTTTCTATATGTAGCTCTCTCTCTTTTTCCCTAACCGTCTGCTCTCTCTGGGTCAGCTCCTGTTCCCAGGATGCGTATTTATTCTGAAGATTCCGCTCGTAATTCAGGATATTGGGTTGGTCGGAATTCAATGTGATCACAAACATGGCAATGATTGCCACAATCATCACGATGTTCATGATCACTGACAGGCAAAGACCCGCCTTTTTGCCCCCGTCTTCCGGCATCGGCTGGATCCGTCTTCTGGCAGGGGACGTCTTCGTCCTGACATCGGCAAAGTTCGTCCACAGAGGGATCGGAGGCACTTCCTCCCCCAGTTCTTCTTCCCGGGCGCGCAGCTCTCCCTGCAGCTCCCTGAGGTACTCCAGTCCTACCGGGGTGCGGAACACCCGGTCTTCCAGTGCTTTTTTATAAATGGCAAGAACCGACTGAATATCCGTATGATCAATGCGCTTATCCAGATAGGCGATCTTCTGCCGTTCCTGCTCCGCAAGTCTGGCATCCTTCTCGGAATAGAAGGCGAAGCCGGACACTACATGTTCTCTCTGTTCTACATCCATTTACAGTTTTTCCTCCGTTGTATCTGCCGCATTCTGCAGTAAGATATGCTCTCCCTGCACCAGGGGATAATGCACGGGAATCTCCCCATCCAGGTTCTCCCGGTACATATCTACGGCTGTGATCTGGTGGTTCTCATAGGTAGTGTAATAATAAATCCCCCTGTCTGCATTACAGCAGGAAGTATAAATAGTGATCTCATACTTACCGTTTTCCAGACGGCAGCATCCTCTCGTCTGAGCCACGCTTCCTAAGATATGGAAAAACTGACTGACGCTTTCAGACTCCGAGGTTCCCGATACAGAATTCATTTTCGTAAAAGCCACCCGGACAAAACGGGAGGCAGAGGACAGATCGCCGGGCAGCCCCATGGCTCCCATGCCACGGCTGTACGGCTGCAGCTGAAGCTGCTCTGAGAAACGGTTCACCGGCTGGTCCGGAGACAGATAACTGTAGTCATTCAGCCGGAACAGCTGCTTGTCAAAGGGAGGATTGTTCGTCAATACCCCTACGGGATTGTCATAAATGTTCAGTCCCTCCCCGACTGCCTCTATCGTGATCGCCTCGTCCCTGTCCGCCAGTATCCAGTGCAGCTGTGATGTCGGAAACTGCTCGCTGAACCGCGTATCCACCAGATTGATGTGGGCTAACAGCGTCCGGGCTTCCTGCACCGTAGCACACTGTCCCAGGATCCAGGGAATGAACTCGAACTGTGCAATGTTGTCTCTGCCCTCCCGGGGCTTACGATATACGGCGTTGCCCGCGAAATTAAGACCTGCCATGCCCAGGCCCTTCTCATTGACCGCATCATAATACAGCGGATAATCCCCCACCATATGAGCGATACCGATCATGGCATAATGCTCAGTCAATGCATTCTGATGCCGTAACTGAAAAGAGTAATTACGCGGTGTCACCACCACTTCTTCTCCGTAATTAAATTCATAATCAAAAGTTCTGCCAAAATAAAAATCCTGCGATCTATAAGTTGCTGCTGTGCACATAGTGGTCTCCTTTACTGTTTTCAGATCAATGTAGATTACTCTTAGTCTATAGCATTTGCAGAATAATTGCAAGTATGCGAAAAACGTTGACGCATCGTAAAAAAAGTGTTAATATTAAGGGACAAAAAGAGTGCTACCGTACAGCAACGGTTCACCTTAGTTTATAGTTCTAAAAAAGCAACTTGTACCTTTGGTGGAGGCGGTTGCTTTTTTAATGCTTTCGTTTCTGACTGGTCTGCACGATACTGATCACGGTCACGATGATGCTGATCATCGTAACTACAATACCGACAGCGCCAACCACTGTTTCTATCATTTATGTACCTTTCGTTAAATTTCCCATTCGTATCACCTCCGATAATACTGGAAGTTCTCAAAATGTTCCCATTCTGGCGAAAGGCGAACCGCTTACCGTTTTGGCAGCACCCACGTTTATTATAAGGTATAGAGGACTGTTTTCCTATGAATTTCTAAAAAATAAGTATACAAAATTGAGTATGTTGAAATTGGCTATTTTCACGGATTTGGATTTTGTGCATCTTTACTAAGTGTCCTATTACTTGTATTTTCAGGCTGTTCACAGCAAAAAGGTTCCACCGGAATTCTCCGGTGGAACCTTTTTATGTTAGTTTTTACACAACTAATTCTTAAAAATGTTTTGGATCCATCTGTGGTTAAGATTACTGTAACAGAGACAGTACACCCTGGTTAGCCTGGTTGGACTGTGCAAGCATAGCCTGACCTGCCTGAGCCAGAATGTTGTTATTGGAATACTTAACCATCTCAGTAGCCATATTGGTATCACGGATAGCGGACTCTGCGCTGGTGGTATTCTCTACTACGTTATCCAGGTTGTTGATGGTGTGCTCCAAACGATTCTGAACAGCACCAAGTGCGGAACGCTGGGTGGAAACCTTCTGGATAGCTGCGGAAATGGTGTCAATAGCAGCGGTAGCTTTGGTATCATCATCACCAGATACCTGAAGACCATTTACTCCAAGTCCACGTGCACTCATCATAGAAATGTCAACATCAATCTTGTTATCTTCTGTAGAATCAGCTCCTACATGAAGACTAAAGTTTAAAGAATCATTCAAATCTGCAAATGCCTCAAGTTCAATCTTGCCATCTTTTGTAGATACAGACTTAACTTCTCCACCAAGATTATCAGTAATATCTTTCTTAATTGCTGCCAACATATCCTCTTCGCTTTCAAACACCTTTGTGTTAGCATCGGCACCTTTAGCAGCAGCAAGAGCTATATCTTTGGTAAAATTATCACCGTTAGTATTCTCAGCTTGCATATCATAAACATATTTATAAGTTTTGCCATTTACTGTAACCGAATCTGCCTTATATGTGCCTTTAGTTTTAGCGGTATCATCACCTACACTAGTTGCTGCTCCAGTATGTTTGGTAATAGCAATGGAAGCCTTACCTGTTGTAGCGTCTATAGCATTTAATTTACCATGAGCTGTTCCGTAAGTAAGCTTCGCCGGTGTTTTATCTGCATCTGTACCTACACCCTTCAGCAGATAACTCTCATTGAATTTAGTTGTGGTGGAAACTCGGTCAATCTCAGTAACTAACTGATCGATCTCATTCTGGATGTAACTCCTGTCGTTCTCAGCCTGAGTACCGTTGGCAGCCTTTACAGCCAGTTCGTTCATTCTCTGCAGCATATCCTGAACTTCGTTCAGAGCGCCTTCAGCGGTCTGTACTGCACTGATACCATCCTGTGCGTTGGAAGAAGCCTGTGTCAGACCTCTGATCTGCTTTCTCATCTTCTCACTGATGGACAGACCTGCTGCATCATCAGCTGCACGGTTGATCTTGTAACCGGAAGACAGTTTCTCGGTGGACTTTGCCTGAGAAGCGGTGGTTAATCCTAACATTCTGTTAGAGTTCATAGCTGTTAAGTTGTGTTGTACTACCATAATAATTTACCTCCATGTGTAAAAAGTGTTGCAGATACATCCGTTTATCTGCATTTCGTGGTTAATAGTTACTGCGGCCCTAGGATTCCGCATTGTTAGCAAGCTTTTGTCCCACAGTATCTGAAGTTATTTGTTCTGTACGATCACGACGTTGGATTTTTTCTTCTTAGCGGTACCTTCCGGATTCTTGTAATACTTCGGGATCGTCGCCAGAAGTTCCGGATCCTGGATCCGTTTTTCAATGGCCTTGCTTCGTACGATGTTCACATCCTTGGGAGCGTCGATCATGATACGTGTCTGTCCGCCGCTGCTTCCCAAAAATACAATCTTCACATCGTCTCCGATCATCAGAAACTCTTCATCTCTCACCGATAATCTCAGCATAGCCATTCCTCCTTGAATCGTTTATTTCCTTATAATTTGCTGTGTTTTGGAAATACTGATCGTAATGTAACAAACTTGATATTGTGTTACCCTTGTGTTCAGAGTATGATCTCCTGAAATATTTTGTCCCGGTCATCCTGCTCAATGCCAAGATATCGTTTGGTCACTTCATAAGACGAATGATTATAGATGCTGACCAGCATTGCCGGCTGTACGCCCTGCTGCCAGGCATGATATCCGAAGGTTTTGCGAAGGGAATGACAGCAGATCACGCCGGGGATATTGTAATAAGCTGCCACCTTTTTGATGATGCGAAAAGCCTGCACCCGGCTGATAGGTTCGTTTTTATTACTGTGGGGAAAAAGATACTTCTCTGGCTGAATAGGTTTTTGCTCCTTTTGAAGCTGTGCCTGATAGTTTTGAAGACATGCGTGAATATTATGATTGATATAGATACAGGAGGTCTTTCCCGTTTTCTGCTCTATGATCTCAATATGCTCCTGCCATCTGTTTTGAGAAAAGTTATAAACATCTTCCCACCGCAGAGTAAGCAGATCCGAAATCCTCAGTGCAGTATTCAAGCCCAGGATCACTAACAATTGGTTTCTGGCATTGGGGTGGATTTCCTTATAGTAGTTTTTAAAATTTTTCAAATCCTCCAGGTTACGAATTGGTTGTGCTGTATTCATCTGATTCCTCCTAGAAATTAGTGGAAGCCGCATAAAACCGGCGTTTTTTATATATCTGTGAACTATAACATATACTTTCCGGGGCTGCATTTACTTTGGCAAATGAGGGGTTCAAGTTTTTTCAAAAAAGGGGTTAAGTTTTCTGCGAGCGTACCGATATACTATGTGAAAGCAAAAAGGTAACACAATATCAATTGTGTTACCTTTTTGCTAGAAGTGCCGTAAATTCAATGGTTTCGGCGATATTTTAATTTTTTTGTACCAATTTTGTACCAATTTATCAAACAACCAACTTAGAAGATATGTCTGCAATTTCTCCTTTTCTCTGCTCTTCAAGAGACGATACATACAAATTCATAGTCGTAGTTATACTAGCGTGTCCCATAATATATTGAAGCGTTTTAGGCATCATTCCTGCATTAGCACATCTTGTCGCAAATGTATATCTCAAAACATGCATTGATATGTTTCTGATGCAAGCTTTCTTACAAATTTTTACAAGGTTAGAATCATACGTACCATTTTTTATAGGAGTACCGTTTTTACATATGAATACCGTGTCCCTCCAGCGAATATCAATAACATTAAAATTTCTAGTTTTTTCTTTTTGTAATTTTAATATTCTTATTGCTTCATCGGTAAGCGGAATAGTTCTACGTCCTGATTCGCTTTTTGGATTTCCGATAACCCATTCGTGAATATCACTATGATATCTGGCACTGCGTCTTATAGTCATTGTTTTCTTTTTGAAGTCAATATCAGACCATTTTAATCCAATAAGCTCTCCTATTCTTAATCCGCTTTGTAGAACAAGTAAATATTGATATTCATATGAAAATCCTTTAATTTGTTCTGCAAATTTCTTGGTTTCATTGAGATTCAGTGCTTCTTTTTTTGTTGACTTCTTTCCTATTTTAGCATCTACTAATTTATTACATGGATTATTTGAAATTAAATTATTGTAGACAGCGTACTCTAGCATCGAAGACATTACATTTTTCGCCAAAAAGATAGTACTGCTCTTATATCCTGATTCTGCCATTTTATTAAGTACAATCTGACATTGCATTGGGATCACATCTCTAATGAATTTTTGTCCTATGACCGGTTGAATGTTTTTCTTGTATCTTGTTTTGTATTCTCTAATAGTATTGTAGGAATATGCCTTTTCTTTCATAATTATCCAGTTATCAAACCATGCATCCACAAGTATGTCAGATGATAAATTTATTTGCGAATGTTCGTCCAAATATTTTTCATCAGCCAACCATTTCTGACATTCTTTTAGTTTTTCAAACAATTTAGATTTTCTGTTACCAGTCTTCGTTGTAAATCTTGCAATGTATAATTTGTCTTTTCTTTGGCTTATTCCTTTACCAAGTTCCTTTCCTTTTAGGTCTTTTCCCAAAAAATTTCCTCCTTTCTGTTATGAGAAAAGCCTTATGCAATATATAAATTTTATCACATAAGGCATTAGGAGTCTATAATTCGATATTCTCAGAAATAAATTTTTCAAATTCTTTTCGCTTAATTAATCGTTTTTTACCAACATATATAACAAAATCACATCGAGGATTATTAGACATCTCTCTTATTTTATTTATGCCAATATTACTGTATTCAGCAGCTTCAGATAAAGTAAGCGTAAGTTTTTCCCATATTGGAATTGTTTTTGCCATTATAATCTCCTTTATCTCATATATTAGTTTGTGCTTCCGATTCCACCAGTTCTTACTCCATCAGCATTATCGTCTACAGTGATTCCAAATGGCACAAATACTGCCTGACAAATTCTATCTCCTGCTTCAAATGATACCGACTTATCTCCATCGTTCTTTAATGCAATAAACATATGTCCTTCGTTATCAGCGTTGTAATAATCACTATCAATTACGCCAGTACCATTTAGCAGAACACATCTCTTTTTAATGCCAACGCTACTACGGACATATACTAACATGACATAATTATTGTCCATGTAACATCTGATTCCAGTTGGAATCTTAATTGTTTCACCAGGTTCTAGTTCCATGCCATAAGGGATAGAAATATCATAACCGGCACTATGACTTGTAGATCTTGTAGGTAATTTAATATCATTATACATTCCTTCAATATCCAGTTGGTTAAAATCTTCCGATGTAGAAAGCAGATCATCTTTGAACTGTTCAAAACTTACCTTTTCAAATTTTGCAATTCTTTCTAAATTCTTTTCATTACTAGCTTTTACCATCTTGTCTTCTCCTTCGTAATGTCTAATGACTTTTTCCAATTCACTTGATGCTTCTTGTGATAACTCTACATGGTCATAATTTTCTAAAATATTATCTGACCTATGAGAGACCACGCACATCGCATAAATAATAATTGCAATAAAGGCTATAAAAGCTAATACTACTATTGTTGTTGCGTAATGTAACATTCATGTCCTCCTGTTCTTCCTTTCAGTATTCTTCATAATCTGTTTCTGTTGAAATATCCATCGGTTTATTATTCTCCGCTTCTTTCACAATTTTCAGTGCATCTTTACGATTGCGGAAAAACAGTTTTATCGATTGCATTGTATGAGAATAAATAAGCATGTCTATCACGCTTATCCGTACCAACAAAATATGTATCTTCTATTGTTCTGATTGATAATTCGCATACTTCATAGATTGATGTTTGTGGAATAATTCGTGCGTAATAGAGAATATCTTTCTTTTTTAGATTGTGTGCATTAGTCACAATAGAGAACCACCTTTCCTTGTTTAAGAGATTTCTGTACGTCTATAACACGTTGATTGTTACTGCCACGCCACGGGAGCGTGATATCTCTTTGTTCATCTATATATTCTCCGTCTACAAGCACATCACATAACTTTATGATAGACTTTCGTAGAACACTATCCTCCCATGTGGCATCTAATGGATAATGTATTCCATCTATTAAATTTTCCCATGTGTATCCTGTATAAAGCCAAATTGTTTTGCTTGGGAATAAATTACGTATTTCTTCGACTAAAGATAAAACTTCAGATAGATTGTTTTCATGAAGAGGGTCGCCGCCAGACAATGTTATTCCAGAAATATAATCTTTTGATAATTCATTGAAAATTTCTTGCTTTGCTGATTCATCAAATAGAATGCCACTATCTGGATCCCAAGTTTGAGGATTTTGGCAATTAAAACAATGATGAGAACAGCCTGAGAGCCATAATACGACCCTCAAGCCATCACCGTTGTTCATATCATCATGTGTAATATTATGATAGTTGATACAAACCACACTCCTTCATTACATTGAAACTCTATCTGCAATTTCTGCATTTTTCGCTTCGTTATATCTTGTTTCTCCATGCACTCTCGTAAATCCAAGGTATCCGTTCATCCTGTCGATCTTTGTAATCATTTTACTTCCACACTTTGGACAAATATCCATTTCTACTTGTTGATATCCACAATCTTCACAATAACACATTGCAAGGTTTACTCCTTCATAGAATCCCTTATCCATTGCTCTAAGAATCAATGTTTTGATTGCTTCCTTGTTATATCCTAGATTATATCTACAATACTGAATTTTCCCACCATTAAACAAATCCCAGTATCTACCTTCTTTATCCTGCTTTTCAATTGGAGACATTTGTTCTGATACATGACAGTGAAAAGAATTACTTACATATGGCTTGTCAGATACATTCTCAATAATTCCATAAATTTTACGGAACTGTTCTACCTGAAGACCACAAAGGGATTCTGCCGGTGTGCCATAAATTGCATACAAAATATGATCTTCTTCTTTAATTCTATTCGTATAGTTATTGATATACTGCATTACTTCTAATGCAAATTGCCCATCTTCACGAATTGATTTACCATTATAAAGCCTTTGTAATTCATTTAATGCAGTAATACCATAACTCATCGTCATCGGAGGAAGAATAGGTTTAATCTTGTCTTCTGGTTTTAAATTGCCACCATATAAACCACCTTCACAAAATGCAACTGGATTTACACTTGCTCTAAGCTCTCCGATATAATCATATGTTCTCTTATGCAATCCACGGATTAATTCAAGATAGTATTCAAGAACCTCATAGAAATCTTTAGATTCTCTACGTGCTTTTGCTAAAATCATAGGTAAATGAAGTGAAATAACACCTAAATTGAAACGTCCTTCAAATATTGGCTTGTCATTCTCATCCGCAGGATGCATACCACCTCTCTCATACCATGGAGACAGAAAGGCTCGGCAGCCCATCGGACTAACAACTCTTCCATATTTCTTATACATTTCCGCAACGTATCCCTCACCAGTTAACGACAACCAATCAGGATACATAGTCTTACTGCTGCATTCAATACCTGCATTGAAAACGTCTGCACTAGGATATTTATCAGATCCGTCTCCATGTAAATTTTTATCATACAAAAATACAATTTTAGGGAATAATACTGGACGCTTAAAACCATCTTTTCCTTGTCCGTTTGAATGTACTTTAAGAAGTGTAATTGCAGCCATTTTCCCAAATTTTGATGTAGATAATCCAATTGTCATCGTGACAAAAGGATAGTCTCCTCGGCTTGACCCAACCGAGTTTAATTTCATTTCTATTCCTTGCCAACCCTGTTCAAAATCTCGTTGTACTTTGTTTGTAGCGTATTCATCGGCTTGCATTTTAAAATCTATATAACTGAAGCGGTCTACATAGCATCCGTCTGTATTTTCAATAATACCTAACGTATCAAAAAACTCGTTATAATATTTTTTATATGACTTTTCGGCATATGGTTCCAAAATTCTATCCACTTCTGGAACAGTAAATCCACCATATTGTTGTGCTGCTGTGGAAAGTATAATATCTCCCATTACATCAAAAGCTACATCTAAGGTTTTAGGTTCATTATACCAAAGGTTGCCCATCTCGAATCCATTCTTCATTACTTCCCCAACTCGAAATAAGTCGCAATTGATTGTATCAAGTCTTGCACTTCTATCATGAATGTAAATATATCCATCCTTTGCCGCCTGTTTTTCATCATGTGTTAAAAAGAATTTCTTATACAATTCACTACTCAATTCGTTATAAATAAGACTTCTTTTTGTTGCTACAAGAGCAGAATCTGTATTAGCATTACTCTTATCCCCGATATATCTGATTGCCTGACTACGTTCATACACCTTGTCCATCATATGCACAAAGTCTTTTTTATAGTTTCTATATTCCTTATACATTTTAGCAACAATCGGAAATTCATCTTCTAATACCGATTCTACAATATTGTGCATATCATAAATTTGAATGTCAGTATCATCATCGTAATTTTCGCAGATTCTTTCCCATACTTCATTCACAATCGTGGCATAGTCAGAATCAGTAAGTTCATACATAGCACGTCTAGCAGCTTTGTTGCAAGCATCAATAATTTTCTGCTCATTGTATTCTTCTAATGTGCCATCTTTCTTAATTACCTTCAAATTATCTATCTCCTTCCAACTTCTCTTGAAATCAACCTTTCCTAATTAAATGCATTTCTTGAGGTTCATAAATTATTGCTTTTGTCTTATCACCTTTGCTAAAACGAACGATTGAAAAATTATCTAATGACAAAGCAAATGAACCATATTGTTGACTATCAGTAAATGCTGATATATTAACTTTCACATAAAATTTTTCGCCAACTTTAAACACATTACCATATTTCACTTCCGAAAGCGCAATATATTCATCATTATCCTCAATAATTTTCATCTGTTTACTCCTTCACAAAATTTACAATTCTGCCATCATTAATAACAATTTCAATACCTTTGGCGTCATATAACTCTTCGCAATCCTGTAAAGTAACATCATCAAGTTCAATAATCTTGTCGTAATCCATATGTATCGTCACCTCACTCTTTACACAATAAACATAAATGTGTTCTCATTGGAGAATCGTTGTAATTCTTCTCATGTCCAATGCTTTCAATAATATATTCTCTATTATCACCTTGAATTTTCACTGTGATAAAATCATCTCCATCTCGATCTACAATCTTTTTTAACTCTCTGATCAGCAGACCGGCATTACCAATACAATTCGTGTTCATCACCTCTGTTCTTCATAATATCCAATAATATAGGTTATCGCTTTTTCCATAGCATCTTCACCAGTTTCAATTCTGTCAATCTGTTCATATTTCCATGGATGAACCATCTCTTGTACTTTTTCCTCGCTTAATACATCCTCTGTTTCTAAGAATCCAATTACAGGAATTCCTCTCATATACGCATAGAAAATCTCATCTGATGTGCCAAGCGATTTGTCCAAATCCTTCAGATTAACAAGGACTAAATCTGCTTCTCTAACCTTTCTGAGATCAAATCGCATAACTTCACTAGGATTTTTAGAATCGTCGCTGCTAATGCTATAATAGTCCACAGGACTGATAATACTACAAGACTCACCCCATCTAAAAAAATATTCTTTAGCTTTTTCACGCCACTTTTTCGCTTCATCACTTTCACTTCCATAACACGCCATTGCTCCTGCTAAATAAATTTCCATATTAAATCACCATATCCTTACAATTACCGTCTTTATCCGGTTTGAATTTATCGCTTCTATGTATTATTGTGTTATATGGAGTGTTGCAGTTATGTCGCAAGCACTCCGTATGTTCACATTTTCTATTTGCACAGAATATAAAGTCTTTGATTTCCTGGTATCCTTCTTTATGCATTTAAAATATCACTCACAACATCTTTAATATTTCTGTTGTAGTTATTGTCAACTACTAGATTTACTTCTTTGTCCATGCCTAAAAACATGCCGAAATCTCGATCTGTTCTTGAGCACAACTCACTCTTATCGTCGAAATTGAATTTGTCTAATCCAACTCGATTGATATATCTCAACATTCTGGTTCCCAAATTTGCTTCAACAAGTACACTGTAAATATCTGCATTAGATAAATTACGCTTAAGCTGGCGAATACCATTTGGTGTCAGAACGGCAACATTATTACCTTCTACATAATCAGACTTTAATGTTCCATAAAACCTTCCCTGAGAATATTCTTCATACTCAGCAAATAATCCCTCTGCAAGCATATCTTTGAAAGTATCTTTTGTAACAAACCAGTAATCCTTACCATTCTTCTCACCTTCTCTTGGCTCACGAGTTGTATAAGATACAATTTTTCTGAACCCATGGTTATTTAATTCGTTTTCAATAGTTGACTTCCCAGATCCAGAAGCTCCTATAAGTACAATTGTGCTCATTACATGAATTCCTCCATGGCTGCATCAAATCGTCTCAATTCATCAACGTTATCAGAAACAAGCTTTACATATGTATCTTCAGACAAATCAAGGGCATAAACTCCCATGATACTCTTTGCGTCAAGAACTGCGTGGTCAGTCATAATGTCCACATCAGACATAAATCCTCTTACGACCTGAATAAATCTTTTTACTGTATCAGCATTATGTAATCTTACTTTAATTGTCTTATCATTCAATTTAATTTTTCTCCTCTTCTCTATAAAAATGATGACCAATCTGATCAGTGAATGCATAGTTCCATTTATTAAATGTCTTGGTTTTTTTGTTGCTGTGAAATCCAATACAACCATTTGTGGTATCTACGATTTCAAATGCATACTCCACTGCAAGTTTTGTACTATCAGAAATAATTTTTCTTCCATATGCAAATTGATTTTCAGACGTGACAACCTTTTCTACGGTAGATCCGAATCTCTGATCAGGATCTTCTATACGATTGAGAATGACATTCGCCACATGACATTTGGAATCGAAATCACCATCAAAACATTCTGTCTCAACGACTCTCTGAATTAAATAAATTTCATCATCTGTAAAGTAATCATATACGGTTTCAGGTGGATCAATTATGTATGAATACTTATTAATCACATTTTTATAAGCAATGTACCAATCTATATTGCTACTTGTGATATCTTCAATTCGATCCATATCATTCTGCATATCAATTACAGCTTGTTCAAATTCATTTGATTCAGTTTCTTCTGAACCAACTAAAACCAATTCTTCCTCGATTTCAGATAAGGTCATAATGTGTGATTCATCTATCTGTGCTATCTTGGGTTGTGGTATCACTGGAATACTTACAGTGATTAGCGACAGACAGGTAAACAAAGTTGCAAAATTATAAAACATTTTTTATCCTCCTTTTAATGAGGATACCGGTATCATAATTATTCGTGCGTCCACGAAGTAGCTTACCGCTACAAATACTTATTCTCTTTTTATTGGAATAAATTTTTGATTATCGCATCATTGCGATTAACTGATTTTCAGAAATGATTGGAATACCTAATTCTTTGGCTTTTTTATTTTTGCCAGATGTGGATTCTATATCATTATTTACAAGATATGATGTTTTTGCACTAACACTTCCAGATACTTTGCCACCATGTAATTCAATCTCTGTTTTAGCCGCATCTCTATTTTCGAAATGTTCAAGGCTTCCGGTAATAACGAAAGTTTTACCTGCCAATGATTTAATATCATCCGTGGTTGCCAAGGAAATAGGTTTTTCAAAAGTGAATTCTTTTGATAAATTATATATACCCTTGCAGTGGTTTCTGAAGAAATCATTCATAGAATACACAATACTATCACCAATACCAGGAATATTCTTAAAATATTCTGCACCATATACAGATAAAGTGCGCATGAACGCATCAAAATCTCCACCGACTTCATTTGAAATATCTTTGCTTGCTAATTTTCCGACCAATGGAATTGACAGAGAATATATAAATCTCTGAAGTGAAGTGTTACGAGATTTTTCAATAGAATCAAGAAGCTTTGTAACAGATCGTTTACCAAATCCTTCTAGCATACTCATTTCTTTTTCATTGGCAGATAGATAATAAATATCTCTAATAGATGTTAGCCATCCAAGATCAATAAATTTCTGAATTGTTGCTTCTGACAGTCCATCGACATTGAGGGCATTTTTGCTTACTGCATGACTGAGTTTCCCAAGTAACTTACCTTTACAATCATCATTGGTACAAATAAGAACTTCTGAATCATTATCCTTTACAATTTTTGTTGGTGAACCACATATAGGACATGTTTCTGGAATAATAAAATTGCCACTCTTATCAATGCTGTCATGTACTTTAGGAATAACCATATTAGAACGATACACTCTAATTCTATCACCGATACCAAGCATCATATCTTTAATATACGTAATATTATGAAGTGTTGCTCTTGTAGTAATAGCTCCATTCAAATCAACAGGTTCGAAAACTGCTACTGGATTAATTAAACCTGTTTTAGAAGTATTCCATTCAATATTAGTAAGCTTGGTTTCAAACAATTCGTCTTCGTATTTATATGCCATTGAATGTCTGAAGAATTTATCTGTTCGTCCCATAGAATCAGCTACTTTATAATTATCTACTGCTACAACCGCTCCATCATAAGGGATATCAGCTTCTTCTGCTAATGCTCTTACATCATCAAGGAAACTGATTAAGTCATCTTTTGTATGGCCTTTAGAAAATTTCACAAATGGCACAATTTCAAATCCATTTTCTTCAGCTAAAAACAAATCGTAGCTTGGATTTTTATGATCAAATCCTTTAATTACTCTCCATCCAACAAATCTCATATTTCTGCTTGCAGCTTCTTTACTATCTAATAATTGTAATGAACCAGACACTAGATTTCTTGGATGGCTATATTTCTTATCAATAGGTAAATCATCATTAATCTTTCTAAAAGTATCCCATCCGATAATTGTTTCTCCGTCTATAATCAATTCATCTTTATATGGAATTTCTTTTGGAATATTATTCATAGTTAAAACATTCTGGAGAACATCTTGTCCTTTTTCGCCATCGCCACGGGTTTCTGCTGAAACAAGCTTTCCGTCTAAATATCTTAGCGAAGTTGTTAATCCGTCACATTTAACAGATATAAAACAATCATTATCTCCAATAAAATTGGTTAACTCATCAACAGATTTTGTTTTATCGAGAGATAGCATCGGATGGTTATGTGTCACTTCCTTTAATTCATCTGCAACTGAATAACCAACGTTATGCGTGGGGCTATCTGCTAAAACAATTTCCGTAGTATACTCAAGTGTCGTTAACTCATCGTACAGTTTATCCCATTCGTAATCTGACATAATTGGAGACTGATTATAGTACGCATTAGATGCATTATTAAGTGTATTAACAAGCTCTTTCATTCGTTCAATCTTTTTCACGTTGTTATTACCTCCTCTCCGCAAAACTCTTTTAAATATGTAAGCATTTCATCTTCTTCTGGGAAGAACGGATCCCGTTTCTTTTCGCTTTGAATCCATACTAAAAAATTCATCCAAAACTGACCCACTCTCCAGTCAGGCATATACGTCATATGTAATCGAGTTACCTCGTTATAAAAATCATATAATCTATTTGGATCTCTGATATTAATCACCTCTTTTAAAATACCTTAAGTGCCTGTCCACACCTATCACAATAATGTTGTGCTGGCACATTTCTATCTATTGCATAGTTGCACATAGGACACCATTTCTTACCGTTTGCAATTTTCTTCTGCAATGGTATATTCCTTCTATTTAAGCATCTAAGTTCAGATTGCAATTTTTCATTTTCTTTTAATAATCTTGTTCTCTCATTAATAATCCATTCTTTATTATATTCAACTTCCGGTTTATAAATCATTCTCTTATATTGTTCAAGATCGTAGCCAGTTAAAACAATAGCATCTTCTATCATATTTTTACCTCCTGTTGAAATGAACAATTACTTGTGTACCTCATAAAACCATTCATTGTATAAATCATATCTATTTTGAATATTAAGCCAATTTATTTCCTTATTATTATCATTTGCCCACTTAATAAAATTAGCAATCGTTCCACAACAACTAAATTCGGGGCAACCTGCACGATAAATACAATTAGGAACTAACACATCTGATTCATAAGGGTGTGTCTTATGTAATTCAATTTTGAAATCTTCTGCCAATTCAACTGCTTCTGGTGTAGCATTGCCACACAATCTTTTTCTCCAACTATCAATAAGGTTTTGCATATTAGCATAACCATCAAAATTAACCAATGCATCTTGTGGTTTCTTACCTCGTGGAGTATCATCAACTAATCTATCATCTCTTTGTGAACTAATAAATTTTTCAAATTTATGTCTCGACCACTCTGTACTCAGCCAGTAATAAATACTTTTCCAAGACCAATCAAACTCAAGTAATCTAATTGGTGAATGTTCTGATATAAGCAATTTCTTTTTAAAAGTATCCGTTGGTTCGTTCTCTGTAAAATCTTTATTATCCGTGGTTCTACAATGATTCTTTACTCTCTTCCAATCATCCCCAAACCAGTTAAAATCTGTTTTCAAAAATTAATCCTCCTATTTTTTAATCCTATGAACGTCCAATTTAATCTTCATTTATACCGATCATAATTGTTCCGTCCGCATTTAATCTTGGTGTTATTCCTCTCATTTGATAAACTAAATAGTGAACCAGTGTATCTGGGTCTATAAATTCATAAATATTTGAACTAACCCAAGTTTTTGTGTATTTATTTAAACTACTTTCCATGTAAACCCACCTCACTTATTAACCCATACATACTCAGAAAACTTATTCCAATTCATCATTACCTGATCATAAATATCGATCTTAATATCATCTGCTTCTCCAACCCAAGGTAGGATAAGAACTTGATATTCTGATTTTGACCAAAAATAATACATCAAACTTTTTCTAAGCTGCTCAATAAAATCATCTTTGTTTAAATCTGATTTTAATAATTCATAAACTTCTTTTCTAAAACTTCCATGTTTAAAAATATTCCATTGAATAATTTTTTTTGCGTTTGAATCATGGTAATATACATTCCATTCCATAAATTGTCGCCTCACATTTCTTCTACATATACAGCAACATATGGATTAATTTCTCCACCACATTTAGGGAATACAATTCTTACATCTTGAATAGGGTATTCTTCTCCATCTGTGTCAGTAATATCTTCTGTATTTATTTCTAGCGGAATTTCGTTTTCTTTCATATACTGTAATGATTTGATTAACTCACTAATATTGTCAATTTCATCATATCCTTTTAATTTATAACCTTCGTAGTTATTACTAAAAGCAATAATTCTTACGTGCATTTATACCTCCTATATTAAGTTATTCTCTATTGGATTAATAAGCGAATTGCTCTAAGATTTTAGAAACCAATTTTTATTGCTTTGTAAATCAGAAACATTTGAATTGCAACAGATAAAAGCGTTATAAAAAAGTTATTGTCTCCTTCTCTTGGTTTCCCATGATTTATCAAAGATATTCCTAATGACATGGCACAGATACAACACAAAATAATAAAATATACATTCATAATCTTTATTTTCTTCCTTACGAAAGCGCAGTTTCATCTGCTAATTTATATTCAAAAGTTGGCATTAATTGTAATTTAAATAAATTTTTTTCATGTAATAAATCTATTTTTGCTTTCAGATCTAAATCTTCGATTTCACCAGTTCTAATATATTTGTCTAAGATATAATATGGGAATCCAAGATTATCTTCATCAGTTTTACCGCACAGACCATCTGCCGGTATTTTATCGATTAATTTATCAAAATCGTCAGATAACGAAAGGATTTTCTTTATCACATAACCAACTGCTTTAACTTCTGTTACAGTAAATTTTCCGATAGGGGCGAATGATCCAAAGCCGTCACCTCCATAGGTTGTATATCCTATCCAGTCTTCGGAAAGATTACAATTACAACTAGGAATTCCATTGTTGCACTGAGCATAGAAATATAATTCGGTCATTCTGACTCTTGCTGGGACATTAATTCTCGCCTGTTCTGTAATAATTATTCCATTTGATTCCATTTCGAAAATAATAGAATCAACTGTTTCGCCAATATTAATGACTTTGTATTCAATACCAAGCATATTGGCACATAAAATACTACAATTAATATCTGACTGTTCGTGCTGTGGTAGCATAATACCCTTCACTCTGTCTTTCCCCAATGCTGCGACGCAAAGTGCTGCAACAATTGATGAATCTTTTCCGCCAGACAAAGCAATACAGCAATTGTTATTTGGAAATTTTTCTGCAAACAAATTTCTAATCCATTTGATAACTTCAGAAGTTGCTTTTTCTGCATTAAAATTATACATATTTTTATCTCCTAATTTATTATAAAAATCATCAAATATCTTTTCTTTTTTATAAAATTTTGTATATCTAATTTCTAATAATGGAATATGTTTATTAAAACAATATTCTCTTTTTATTTGATCTTTTTTCTGTCTATCTTTTAAGTTTGACAATTTTTTAGTATCATCTTCTCCGCAATATGTAAATGGATGATAATGTTGTTCCCCATTTAATTCAACTGCCATAATTATATTTCTTGCGTTGTCAAAAATCACAAAATCAAAAGGCAAACATTTCTTGTCCTTACAATCATTGAATCTATATTGAGTTTTATAATTTATATGATTTTCTTTTAGATGTTGTTCTAATTCATGTTCAGCTACAGATATAAGACAGCCACAAGATTTTCTTTTCCCAGTAGTTAAAGATGTGCAACTCACAATACATGTATTACCGCATTCACAGTTACAATACCAATATTGTCTTCCATTTTTTATATATGCCTTTTTAAAAGGTGTTAGTTTACCAAATTTTTGACCTGTAATATCTTTAATTAAATTATCTCTTACTGATTCCAAATGGAAACAACCACAGCTAGTTGTATGTCCAGATTTTAAATGCGAATCCATAACATAGACTATATTCCCACAATCACATAAACATTCCCAAACGACTTTTGTTTCACCATTTGGTTGAATATTGTTTTCATGACGTTTTATTACGGTCAATCTTCCAAATTTTTGACCAATTTTAGTATTTGTTTCTCTTTGTTTTGGCCTACAATTATCACAATACTTATAATTATTATGACGCACTTTGTATGCGTTAAGCTCTTTTATATTGCCGCAGTTTACACACTCACAAATGTAATATGTTTTAATTTGGCCACTAGGAGAAATTCTACTATCAGCGATATCTTTGACTTTATAACATCCATATATTTTTCCAATTCCTTCTTTTGTAATTCTTTTTATATATTTTCCTCCTTACATTCGATTCATCACATCATAAAATCGAACTAAATATTCATATACATTTTCAGGAACTAATTCCTTTACTTTATTAAATTCTCCTTTTTTACACAAATCTCTTACTAAACTGGATGACGTGTGATTCTCAGGAATTTTAATCTCTGTAAAGTGATCTCTGTAATCAGTCAAATTAGCATCTTTCAATGCTTCATCCAAATTTTGTCCTTCTCTTACACATGCAACAAAATTATATTCATTTACAAATGGCTCCCAGTTATACCAACTGGTTAGAGTTTTGATGTTATCCATTCCAAGGCAGATATAATATTCATTGAATTCATAATTCTTTTCCGCTTCTTCTCTTAACTGAGAAATTGTATTATACGTTCTCTGCGGAAAGAAACTTGTTGTCTCAATGTCTAATGCATGAATATTATTTTCATCACAATTATCCATGGAATTGATTAATTCAACTCTACAATATCCAGGAATTAATGTTTTCTTTTTAGCTACATATGTATCATGAGCCGGTATAAAATAGATGGAATCGGCATTAACTGCCTTTTTAGCAGCTAACGCCATATCTACATGAGCATTTGTAATAGGATTGAAACTACCAGGAATAAGTAAAATTTTATTCATGTTCCATTCTCCATTTAATACATCTGTTTAAATAATCAACATAGTCAGGATTTTTACACATACCTTTACCGACAACATCTGAGATTTTCGCTACATCCATTCCATTACATTTAGTGGTCTTCATGACGATATTCAAAGCCGGTACGTCAGTATCATTGCTCAGATATGTACCAATTCCAAATGCTACATTTACTCTACCGCTAAAATGTCTAAACAACAGATCGGCTATTTCAAAGTCCAAACTATCGCTGAATAACAATGTCTTTGTTTTAGGATTGATTCCCAAAGATTCATAATGAGAGATCATCTTTTCTCCCCATTCAAACGGATTACCACTATCATGCCGCACACCGGAAAATAAAGTTGCATATGTTAATTGGAAATCTTTCAGGAAGCAATCAGTTGTAATTGTATCTGTTAAAGCAATACCATTTAATACTCCATACTCTCTTACCCAGGCATCCAGTGCATACCAATTAGAATAAGAAGGATTGTGTTTGTGATTACCTTGTCCAGTACACATAATCCATTCATGAGCCATGGTTCCAACAGGAGTAAGATTATATTTCTTAGCAAGATATACATTAGATGTGCCTATGAATCTTGAAGAGCAATGAGCTGTATCATTTAGATGAGAAAATTTCTGTACTGCTAATTCCTGCGCTTCAGCAGATAGTCTACGTCTCAGTCCAAATTCAGAAAATGTACCTGCATACCACTTTCCACTCTTAAGATTTTCATACTTCTGGTCGAGTCTTTCTTTGAAGCTGTTAAGCAATTCATCGTAGTTATATGCCATTCTAAAATAAACTTCATTTACAATCGCTAGTGTAGGAATCTCATACATTGAAGTATTCAACCATGTGCCTTTTGTCTCAATAGATAAACCGCAAGGAGAATTTGTTGTAATCTCAAAATCCTCATATCTAGGCTGCCACAATCTCAGAAAATCTACATATGATCCTTTCATCCACTTGATATTATCAATGTATGTGAGTTCATCTTCTGTGAATCTAAGACCACAGTACATCTTAATCTGTCTTCTGATCTCCTCTACCATTACAGGTGTAAAAAACACACCTTTATTTCGACACTTAAAACTCCAAGTGGTCTTATAATCACTGAACTGATGATAGATTGCCTGACCCATTGAAAATTTATACATGTCATTTTCTAATAAGCTGTTAATAATCTGCTTCATATCATTATTCTCCAATCACATTAATCTGGCAACTCTTCATTACTTCCATAGCTGCCTTATGCCTTTCTGGCGTAGATCCTGCACAACAACTAGCATCTACAGTAACCTCTGCTTCAGGATATAATGTCTTAATAATAAGTGCATTCGTAACTACGCAAATATCTGAATCCAATCCACAAAGTTCTATTTCAACATTTGGATAATTGCCATACACATAATCCACCAATTCATCTTTCCAATCGGAATATCCAAATGTTTTCTTGTCAATGATTTCATAATTTCCTGGTACTACCTCAATACCTATATTCCAGCCATGTGTTCCTTTAATACAATGAGGAATGGGCAATCTTTTACCTTCGGAAGTTTCTAAATAATCTTCTCGATGTGTGTCTCTTGTAAAAATGATACTATTACCATTATTTTGATATTCTAAAATCTTCTCTTTCACTTTAGTGACAATGGTTTTTGCCTCTTCGCTTCCAAGAACACCATCAATAAAGTCATTTTGCATGTCTACTACAATCAAAATTTTTTTCATCATTCTACCTCTTTTTTAATTTATAATTTTCTAAATGAAAGCCGTATTTAGTCTTCTCCAATATAAATCCACAGTAAATCATCGTTATCACAATGAACATTCATCAAATTCGCATATGAAAAATAGATTACACATGGATATTTATCTGGTATATTTTCAAATTTACCGCTTCTGTTATAATATTCTCTTACTGTCTCAAGAACTTCGCCTGTTTCTTCGTCCCATTTTCTTTCAAAGCCATAATATGCTTCATATTCCTCTACGCAACCGAAAAAGTTTTCAGTTTTTTCTATAAATTGAATCATCTCTTCTTCTGAATTAATGACATTTAAAGGATAAACAGGCGTGAATGCATCACACGAGTTACACCAACCGCATGGAATAATTGCATTTTTTATTAGGTTTGGTTCTATTTGATTTCTAATTTCACAAGTATTAAATTCAGCAATGCGATTGTGATAGATACATATATCACAACATTTTTCATCATTACAATTCGTTAACTTTATGATTTCATGGTTATTATCTTCAGCATAAACCGGTTGTAATTTGTATCCAGTATCAGTTTTTATGATATTCTTAAATCTATTGAGATAAAAATCTCTATCGTCCATTAAATATTTATTCATACAAAAACCTCGAATCAATCTGTTAAAATAAAATGTATATACTTTCCAATATGTTGTTTTAGTTCATAATCTAAGTTATGACCACCAATGATTAGATCATCTACATTAAATCCTGTAATGGTATATTCAGAGTATCCAACATAATGTCCTTGCGTTAGCAAATTTCCAGTTACCACATAACTCTCGAAATTCATTTGTGCTTCTTCTAAAGTACATTCTTCATCAGAAAACCAAATACTCAAATGTGCATCTTCTATAGTTGTTAACTTTCTTCCAAGTCCTTCATCTATTCTCATGTAATCGAAATAATCCATAATCAGGCAAGAAAGACTTTTACAATTCCAACTATAAACATTCCTACTGTATTTAAGTCCTATATTTCCACAATCGTCTGTGTCCAACCATCCTTGTAAAATTAACTCCATCTTATAATTCTCCCAATGAAACACAAATTTAGTTGTTACTTTTCTCCTATTTCCGAATCGTTACCAAAAAGTTGGAGTATCTGGTTTTTCCAAAGAAATTACATAGTCTGCCTTGTAATGGATACCTTCAATATACCCATCAAATTCTTTATAGAGACGCCAATAATACGGACTGATACCTGTATTCATTTTATTTCTTAACAGCTCCATATTTCTTTTCCGCAGATTGATTTCTTCTCGTATCACCAGTTTTTGTGAATCCCATATGAGTCTGGGAAGTACATCTGTAAGATGCATATATATTTCCGCTTCTCTGATATAATCTCTTATGACTTCTATCATGATTGGCATATTATCCTGTAATATCTTGTCGCCTCGTAATGTATACTGATATACCGCAAGAATCAAACGATTATCACAATCTCTCGGATTTATCAGTTCAGCAACTTCAAATCGTGACTCATCATATAAATTTGTTTTATTCTTCATAGATATTTTTTCCGAAATCGTTATATTCTCTGCCTTCAATAACATTAGATAAACATTGTTTACATTTTTCTAATGCATAAGTATATGCGTTATTATAGATCGCCTGATCATGTTTCTCAGTACATCTTTCAAATATACTATCTATTGCAAAATCAATCCCATCTGAAAATCTATTAAGTCTTCCAAGAATATCAGATCCATCATTAAAATGCACACCAGTAGGTTTTGAAATATTTTCAATATAGTTATTTGTGGCTTCCGATTCTTGTTTTGTAGCATTTCTCATAGCATATTCGAATGCTCTTTTTTCATCTTTTCCAAGCCATTTTACCCATGCTCCACAATCATTACAGTACAATCCAGTCGCACTACCTTTTGTTTCTGTATGTAAAGAGATACTTCCACACTTTTTACAACAGTTCTGATACATAATTATTCTCCTTTACTTCCAACTAATACTCCAATATGACTCATTCCTATAGCATTCAGTTTCTACTTTATATCCTAATTTTTTTAATCTTTCTACTGTCTCATGTTTAAGATTTCCTTCTCCACTAATTGAAAATTCTCCGTCTGCAATAGCTTTCTTTATTTTATCTAAAATTTCAGCCAAGTCTTGCAAAATTTTGTTCGCAATGTTTTCCTTTGTCATTTGATTTGCTTGAGATGCAGATGGAAGTATATCCATCTGAATTTTAGGAATAGATGAATCTACACAATAATTTTTATCCGAACATCCCATACAAAACTTATAACTTCTACTATCTTTTGGATATTTACAACTCATACCTCGTTATTCTCCTTTTTTACATTGCAATAACTCATTTATCAAAATATCTTCTATTCTATATAATTCTTGTCCGCTTATAATATCATTTTTAATACCAAGTATTCTCCAAGCGTGTTCACCAGCAGATTGGAACATATGAAAATAATAATCTTCGTCAACATTATAATTTTTGACATTATATTTTTCTGCTATTTTTGGTGTAAGAGCATATTCATAAAACTGTCTGACCATATCTAAAAGAGCAAGTTTTAATCGTAGGTTTTCTTCCTTCAGTCCCATATTAATTCTCCTTATTGATTCTTCTAAAATTCTATTTTCTGTCCTACATATTTTTGAAGTTGATCTAACACATCAGCATGATATGTCTTAACAACATAATTCGTATCAAGAGTTATTTTTGTAATTACGTTATTATTATCTACATAAATCTCACCTAATGTTCCTCCTGGTATTCGAATATAAATGCTGTGATCACCAGTAATCAGAATATAATGATGCCAAAAACCATCTGGATCGATTCCAGTTAATTTATCTAATTCATATGTAAGATCACAATAATAATCTTTTTGAAAAGGCTTCGAATATTTATTAATCAACTTCATTTCAAATCTCCTCTCGAAATGTGGATTTATTATACTTAGTTATTCTCTGTTTAATATACCCAATCATCATTTCTAACTTGAAATACATCACCACATTCTTCTATGTCTGGATAATTGTACGTTGCTACATTCATCGCATATTTATCAATCTCATAAGCTTTGTATTTAATATTAGTAAAACCCATCTTTTCTAAACAATATCTTCCTGTTGCAATTCCATCGTATAAGCTTAAAACTTCTATTGGATAATCTTTTGGTACATCTTTTAATCCTTGTTCCAAAATATGAATAATAACTTCTGCTGTCCACCCATTCCCAATTTGTTTGTATCTCTGTGTTGCGCTATTTTTAGGAGCTGCTGTATACCCATCTGGTAAAGTTTGTAATCGTTCGCATTCTAATGGAGTAAGTTTTCGAATGACATAATATCCGTCATTTAATTTGATAGGATATAATCCATCTTTGTAACCAATTAATCCATCTTTTACTAGATATATCATCTTGCCATCGACTGATAAATTACCATTTTCAAACCATTTAATTTGTTCATATTTGCTTAAATCGATTACTTGGATTTCTTCACACATGACATTATATGGAACACCCTTATGAAGATTTGCTAATAGACATTGAGATTTATCTTTATTAGATACTTGGATATAACCAAAGTCAAAATGATTTCTACCACCAGCTACTGTTCTAACCATATACTCCATTTCTTTTTCAGTCAGATGTTTAAAACTATCTTCTGTAATAGATATTGGAGTCATATATAATCCGGTTTTAGCACCCTGTCCTCCACCATTACTTGTAAGATTTATACTCTTCCCGTCAGGACTATAAACTCTATGTGCTTGAGCTGTTGTATCAATATCACCAATACGAATAGGTTCATTATCTGTCTGTACAACATTACCAGATTGATGTTTCAATAAATAGGCATTTTCATTCTCTACAATTCCATATTCAAGTATATCTTTTAAAAATATATGCCTATTGCTTGGTTGAGGAATATTAGGAATATTTGTACAATATATTCTTTTCCTTTGTTGTGCCGATACTAGGGCACTATTAATATGTAAAAGTGAATAGTCAAGTTCTTCACTAATTTGATTCTTAATCTCATCGGCTGCGGATTCATTATTTTCATATAAAAATATGTCTGGCTTCCATTTTTCTTTTGCTATTACATAATTTAGAAATAATTCCCATCCTATGCCTTCAGCTTTTGTTTCACGATTCTTCCTCTGAGCAATAGACCAGTGTGTGCATGGAGAACCACCAATTAACAATTTTAATGGCTCTCCGCTACTGATCTTCTCTCGCAAATTATTTTTTTCATTGTTCTCTGTCAAAATGCTTTAATCTACAGAGATTGCGCAATCATTTTATCCTAGAATTTACTGTTAAATCCTTTCTTTTTTAACAATGTTTTACAAAACCATCTAAAATAGGTACGTCTACCTATTCCTGATGAAAAAAATATTTCTTTGTATTTTAAGTCTTAATGACTATTCTAATCGTGTGATAACGGTAATTAGAAAAACTAATCACTTCACATGTTTGATATCTTTCATCATATTTATCTAATAAATGCTTTCCATCGGATAATATATAACTTCCTTTTTTATAAACCTGTAATAGATTTTTTAGAATCATTTTTTCATTTCCTTACAAAATTGTTTATATTTCCTGGTATATTCATAAGAATTGCCGAAAATATTATTTACTGCCTTATACAATTTAGGCTCATATTTTTCAATTACTTCCAGCTCATATTCAAAATCCCTTCCGAATGGACAGCCAGCGCAACCCGTTCTTTTTAATCCATATTCTGTATAACAGCTACTATGCTCGATTGCATAAGCAGCATCATAACAATCTTTATCGTTGTTCTTATACCAGAATAAAGGCCTGTAGTTATCACAGCCAAAAGCGTTTTCATCAAAACAAGATTTATATGCCGTGGCTCTAGTTCCACCCTCTGCTTTTCTAACTCCAATAATATTTAGATCATAATTTACTTCATTTATAAGCTTATGCATTACATTTTTCTTAGCATATAAACAACATTTTGAAGATATGTTAAACTGTGGCGGATATTTAACCATGTATTCCTTTAAATACTTATTTCTACGAATATTGAAAGTATCTGATTTCTTCTTATTACACCACCATTCCAATGCACTTTTACATCTCGGATATTTCTCATATAATTCTTCAAAAGATTTATCTTCCCACATAAAATTGTGTTTTTGCAATCTTGAAATATAATCGCTGACTTGCTTTGATATGAATGGCTGACCATATTGTTTACATGATACGGGAATTGGTTTTATTGCTCTATATGAATAAATTTTTATATTGTATTTTTGTTCAAGATATTTTAAGTGATCTTTTGTTGCTTGATACTCTAATCCAGTATCAAACCATACATATGTGACTTTATTATATTTATCACATTTCCAAACAATATCAAGCATTACATCGCTATCAGATCCACCGGAAATAGCACATGCATTTTTCTTATATTTATCACTATTTATTTTTGACCATGCTCTTATTAAGTTGTCTCCTATTACTGAATTCACAGGACAATCCTGTAATAGCTCTTCAATTGTATTAGCTTTCTGTACCAATATGTACTTTCCTCACTGAAAATTATTTCATTTCCGTGAGGTAAAGCCATACTTAGTGAGTGTCCTTTTACGTCACTATCACATTACTTTTTCGATTTATATAAACCAATGATTCGTCTTATAAATCATCGTGACAACCTTTGCTAATCAAAGGTGTTAAATACATACGGTGATAAAAGCTAACCAATCGGCAGCACAGCCTCGCCTAATAAGTCAATGCTGTTTATGCTACACTCTACCATTTTGTGATTAGGATTATCTCTGTTATAATCCTGTACGAACATATCAATCCAAAAATCTACATATTCATCTTCATCTTTGGAGTCCATAATGGCATATCTATCTACCGTCTTATAATTATTTTTCTCAGTCATATAAGACAAATTAATCTTATATACCGGTAGAGTAATTTTAGTTTTTAGAAAATTTTTAGGATGAATACTCTTTAACTTATTCTTCAAATCATCATCGTAGATTTCTAATGTATCAATTACAGTTTGAATTGAACAGTTATCAAAAAATTCACTTGGATGCACTGCTTTCACCACCTTTCTATATATTCATTCTCCATTAAAACAAAGCGCAGCCTTGATTCTTAAAAGTATCAATCTGCTTATTCCAATCATCGGAAGTCCAACCAAATTCTTTCATAAGACATTTTTTACAATAAAATTTATTGATATTTCTGCCATGCAGTTTCAAATTCATTGATACAACTTCTTTATGTTTTATTCTCTTTTTACAACCACAACATTGCTTGTTAAAATATTGAACTGCCACTTTATGATCCAGTCCATTATACTCTGCAAATTCTTCTATTACCTGATCAGTCGGTTCATCTCTAAAAGTACCGCCACTCCAAGCTTGCGTAAGATATTCATTTATACTGCAATTCATAATTATCCATTTCTTATTATTAATGAAATCATCTCTTAAGATATTTCTCCATCTATTGTAAGCATATGGATACCAATACTTATCCAGGATCCATGTTGACTTCGCATAATATGGGCATGATACATGGCATCCGCAGCGAGAATATCCTTTTTTATACTTTGGATTTATTTCAATGTCTTTCCAGATTGTATAAAGCCATACATCCATTTCAGTCCATTTTCTTATAGGCAAAATACCTTGCCAACACGTTTCTCCCCACTCAGCTTCATTTATCCATTCGTCTTGATAACCACTACGAGTATTAGATTCTTCGTTTCTCATTCCCATCCATATAAGATACGGATGATTGTGGTCTAGCTGTGAAACCATTACTCCAACTTTGAATATACGGCAGCAAAAACGACTCATTCTCGTTGGTATCATATGGTCTGACTCTATATACTGATAAAATCCTCTATCGGGATTCATGATCTCGCAATTATAAAATTGTTTAGCCATTATATAAGTGTCTGCACAATCAAGTGAAGTATTGTTAAATATAGCCTTCGTATTTGGGTATAGTTTTCTGACAAGATGACAGGTAAGCATTGAGTCCTTACCCATAGATACCGGAATGATTGAAGTGAAGTCTTTAAATTTCACCATCTTTTCCCTAATCAGATTTATAGAATCGGTTTCGAGTTGTATCAAATGTTCTTTTTGTAAATCAATTAAACGCTTCCAGCTCGATAATGCAACTTCTGATATATTGTCATAATTCTTCAGTTTTACTACTTCTACTGTTTCCAAATCATCTGAAACTTTTACTCTATAAAATTTGTGTTCCTGACCTTGTAAATCAAATCCTTTTATAATTTGTTTATCAAGCCAAAAATAACCTTCCATCAAATCAGGTAATTTCTTACCTGAAGTATTTCTCAAAAATGTAATATACTCATCGTATATCGGATTCATACCAACCATTTACCGAATCCATCGGTGAATGGTAATAGAACAATCGGCTTGGTTTAGAGCCACTCCGTTTTATTTTACGTTATGATTCACCATACTAATCTCATAACAACCTAGTTTCACTAGGATAAGGTACTCTCCTTTCTTGTTCTTAAAATTTTCATTTATTTGTTTCCTCTTGTGTCATACTAGATAAATGGAAACGGATTAACATACTTAAGTATTTCACTTTGAATTTTACCGCTTTCATATAAATGTTCAGCCATATCAATCCAATTTTGCGCAGATAAATTGAAATATTGCCTTACGCAATTCTTCCATCGTTTATATTCAAATGATTTATGTGTAATATTTTCAATTCCATTAATACATTTATCATATGTTCTTTTAGCATTTGCATTAGAAAGTGACTTATATCTTCCATAAATAAACGCTTCTGTTGGATCATATGGGCTTCTCATGTCTGTTAATGTTCTGTCATATAATTCTGTTGATGCATTATATAAACAATGGAATTGGAAATATATATCATCCTCATTCGACTTATAATAATTTATGCTACTTTGTAGCAATAAATCATACATTATTTTATTCTGAAACATATTACTCCTTCGGTTCTATATGAAATTTTAGATTCATGTTAAAATTCTATATCACAGCAATCTTCACATGTATTACCCTTGTCATCCAAACAAATAAGCTCTCTATATCTTCCACAGCAATCACAGTATCCTAATAAGCTATTTCTTATCCACTTACCATTGATTTTGACGTATCTATATTTATAGTTCTGCATCATTTCGGGAATTTTGTCAGAATATATAACAACTCTTGCACCTGCAAGAATACTTGTATTTGATTCTACAAACACAACCTTCTTTCCCAGTGATAAAATTTCATTTTGTCTTTTTTCTAATTTATTGTAAAAATCCAGTGAAGTAAAACCATAAATAATTTCCTTATTTGATTCGCAACCATCATATAGATTCATAATATCCTCCGATCTTCCTATGAAACACGTATTTTTTATAAACCCTTAGATTCCTCTTATATCTCCATAAAATATGATTTCATATACACCACTTCATTTACACTACCATTCTTGTTTGTCTCTGAGTATTTGAAGCTGTAACTGGTCACATTTGACACGGTTCCTTTCTTATGATTATTCTGAAATTCTTTTGAAATTTTATCCATGTGTATTCTCTCTTTATTCATTCATTAGTTCTTCAGTTATATACTCAACTAAACCACCAATAATATATCCTTCTTTTTGTGGTTTAAAACACGATAATATACCATCACGCAAGCAACATTGACAATTTTTTTCGCATGGTATTTTATTCAAAATACCTTTTAACGTTTCTTTTCTAATGTCATTGTTAATATTGTCTAAATAATTTACTTTCTTATTATGTTTCTTCGCATATTCAATTTCTGATTTTGTTGACTCTCCGATATAACCGCCAACATTAATATCAAAAATTTCATCAGCCATGTCAATTTTTCTCTTATGCATATCATCTAGCATTAACTTCTGTTCGTCAGAAAATATATCACCGGCATGTCCAAAACATCCAACAGAGATAACAATATTTCCTTCTAGTGTTAACTTCTTTTGTACTTCCATAAATTGATCTTTAAATTTCGTACTTCCGCACAAAGTAATTACTTTATATTTTTCAACCATTACTACTCCTCGCTCGAAACAACGCTTTCATCTGAATATTTTGACCAGTCGATAACCACATACTGCTTATAACAAGGATAATATGTAGTGGTTCCAGTCTGTTTTCTACACCAATCATCTAATAGTTCCTGTAAAGATGTTTCGTCACATTGCTCATAGGCATCTTCGTGTAAATTTGTACAAGCATCTTCTATTACATTGGCTGCATCAATAGAAATCTTTTCAACAGAAGTAACCCATAATCTCTCTGGTCTATTATAGATATCCTCATCTGCATAGTTACAACAATAATCATCAAAGAAGTCATCTACCGTGTCATAATATTCATCAAATTCTTCACAATAAAGCATAGTGTTAACATCTTCTTCGTTGATTTTAACAGCATTGGCCACTTTCTCATTCCATTCATTTATTCTCTTTTCTTCATCAGCTTTCTTCTGACCTTCACAATCACAATGTAAATATGCTTGATTTTTATAAGGCTGTCCGCAATAAAGACATAAGCTCTGTACTCCGTTATAACAACTCTGGCAAAATGAAAGTGCTTGATGTTTATATGGAAAATGATATTTTCTGCCAGCTTCTGAAGTATCACCTTTAATTCCATATATATTATCTTCTATTCTCATACCAAGTCCATTACACACAGGACAAATTCTTTCATGTTCTGTAAGGTTTTTAATGAGAATTTTAGGAAAAGATTCTTGAATTGTTTTATATAGATCAACTGTTTCTGTACGTATCAATCACACCACCTGCTTTCACAATATCAATAGCGTCTTCTTCATTTACAACATCTCTTGAACTTAGGGTGGCACTATCATCTATTCTATATGTAGCTTCTTTTAATTCTTCAATTATTCTATCTACATCATAAACACATTTCTGCTCACCTAAAATCTGCATCACATCTGATTTTCTAACATAACCCATTTCAGAAGGAAGTTTAGACAATTCTTTTCGTAAAATATTTTTGCTTATTAGATCAGTCATTAATTCTCTTTCTCCTTTCAGATATATCATCTAATCAATCAATACTATTATTCCGTCCAAATTATTTTTATCCAAAATTTCTTCCAATAACGTCTCATTACAAGTCATTAGTTTTTGCATTTCTATAATTTCTTCCCGTGAATAATAAATAACGCATTCATAATTAGGTGGAAAACTAAAATATTGTTTATAAAATTCTGATGTTTTATCTATAGACCATGAATCAATTTTATTATAATCGTCCCATTTTACCGCACAGTCTTTTCCATATTTATCTGCTTCATTGCTTAAAAATGGCATACCTGCATATTTCCCATCATCTACCAGTTTCCCATCTTTAGGTGAATAAAAGTAATAATAATCTCCCATAATATACTCCATACAATTACGAAACCTGCGTTTCAATAGTTATTCCAACCAATTATTGTCCAAATAATAAAATCCATATACAACGACACAAATAAAAATAATCCAAAATACCCAGAAAATAACAATTGCAAAATTAGATTCCAAATATTCTATTGTATCGTCAATTGTAGAATTATTATAAAAAGGCGTATTGTCTGAGATGGTTTTATTTCTCAAATCAGTAAAAATTGTTCCTTTATATTCTGTACCAATGCCATAGTATACATATCTTACGTGGCTTGATTCCTTAATTGTGTCGATGTAATCTTCACTTGGTAAATTAATTTTATAACTTTCAAAAGTTACACCACAGAATGAAATTTCTTTACATTTGATATCTTCACTTCCAACTCTATCCCAAGTCCAATATGTTTCTGTCCTTGTATGAGTTTGTCTTGTTTTTCCACTGCCCGTTGTATATGTAACAACTCTTGTATGCATCGTATATTGCTCTTTGACTTTTTCTACATACATATATTCTCCACCAATTTCAGGATATGTAACTGTATCTACCGCTTTTAAATCACCATATACAAACGCATTACCAACATTAGTATCCATACCATACTGGAATAAATCCTGGCTTTCTATTTTGACAGCTTTATTATATATTTCGTTCTGATCCATTTGGTGTTCAGAAATCTTTGTAGAAATCAGAACACCAATAAGAATCATGACAGCAATAATTGAAATGCTGGCCAAAATCTCACGCTTAGTAATCTCAAAATTTCCAAGATCAAATCCTCTGCTATGTCTATATGTATATCCCATATTTTATTCTCCAAAGATATGCTGCGGCGCATCAACAGGCGCATTGTAGTCCAAATACTGATACTCTTGGATTTCGTATCCTAAAATATCAAGAAACATTCTTGTAGGGAATTTTCTAACGTATCTCTTATATTCCTTGATTTGCTTATTATAATTACTACGGTATTCAGCAATTAAATTTTCAGTCATAGATAATTCATTCATAAGTGTCTTATAATTTTCATTAGATTTTAATTCAGGATAAGCTTCTGCTACTGCTGTAATTGCCGTTGTAACATTTTCAATATCACCAGTAGATCCTCTGCCATCTACAATAGCCTTTAACGTTTCTGATTCATGATCATCATACTGCTTTACACAATCAGCTAGGTTATATACCAAGTCAACTCTTCTCTTTTCCTGAACTTTGATATCCGACTGTGCTGTATTAACCTGTTCCTCAAATGCAATAGCTTTATTTTGCGAACTCTGAATTCCAAATACAATCATCAAAATAACTGCTAATACTCCTACTACAATAACTACAGGTACTTTCCAATTTGTGTTTTTCATTTTTATTCTCCTTTTTTATTAAATTTTTTTCAAACCATCAGTAATTCCTGTCATCCAATAAATAATTTCATCTCTATCATTCTTTAATTTCTCATCTAAGACACGATTCAAAATCTCGTTTAGCCAGTATCCAACATCTTTTCCGCTTTTTATATGCATAATATCCATTACATCTTTGCCATTCACTGCTAAATCTTTTAGAGAAAAACATTCATTTTCTCCTAAAACTTCTTCTAAACACCACTGAATATTGTCAATTTTTTGAAGTCTTGATTGCTGATCTATATCTGCTTGTGCTTTAATGTCAGCTCTACGAACATTTAATAGTCTTCTAAACTGTTCTTCTCCAATTTTATTAAGCCACCGCTTAATATATTTCTTCCCAAGTTCAAATGTGGCATCATGATAATAAACCAGTTCAACAACTTTTTCTCTTGTGTCATTATCAAATTTAAGACGTTTCATAATTGCATCAGTCATATCGGCACTTATTTTCCCATGACCTTTGAAGTGTCTAATTCCGTCTTCGGTATCCTGGTAACAATGAGGCTTTCCAATATCATGAAAGAAAATAGCCAAAGATGTAATAAGATCTCTTGGATTCAAATCCGGTTCGCAATCACATTCGTAAGCTTCTACTGCATGTACTGTATGATTCCATACATCATAAATGTGATATGGATTATTCTGTTGAAATCCAATCATATCATTAATCTCAGGAATAAATAACGAGAATACGTCATGATATAAAACCATTTGAACGCAAAAATCGCTAGAATTTACAATCTTGCAGAACTCACTATTGATTCTCTCAATAGATATATTCTCTAATTTTTTATACATTTTAGATATATTCCAATCTGTATCAGGTTCAAGAACAAATTCCAATTGAGAAGCAAATCTAATAGCACGTAAAATTCTTAATGCATCTTCAGAGAATCTATCTTCTGCTCTACCAACACATCTTATCTTATGATATTTGATGTCTTCCATACCATTAAACGGATCCACAAGTCCTACTTCGTCGTTGTAAGCCATAGCATTGATAGTAAAATCACGACGCTTTAGATCTTCTACTAGATTATTTGTAAATGTTACGCTATCTGGTCGTCTGCTATCAGAATAGTTACCGTCAACTCTATAAGTTGTAACTTCATATCCTTCGCCGCCAATTACAATAGTAATAGTTCCATGCTGCAATCCAGTCTCAATAATTCTCTTGTCTTTAAATACTTCCATCATTTCTGTTGGTGTTGCAGATGTTGTAATGTCATAGTCATGAATTGGTCTTTGAAGGATACTATCACGTACACAGCCTCCGACCAAGAATGCTTCATATCCGTTATTTTGTAGAGCATGAATAATCTCATTTGCGCCAGACGGAATTTCAATTTTTAATTCAGATTTCACCTTTTACCACTCTTTCGTTTACACTTGCCACAAAATCATTGATAGCTTTATAATCTGGACTATCTGGAAGACTTGTGTTATTCTTTGCATAATCCAATTTCTTCTCGTAATCATTTACCATTTCAAAAAACTCTGGAATCGGTTGGTCGTTATTATCAAGATATTTACCATTTCGAATATCCATAAGTAATTCATGTTCAGCTTCTCTATAAGTGATTATTCTCTCTTTCTCAAGAATATCTAAGCACATCATATAAAGTCTGATTAAATGCATCATATGTTTGGCGATTTTACCATGTTCAATTGCATGTTCGTTTCTTTTACCGATTTTGCCATATTGACGCACAGTATTTTGAAGTTCATTCCACATAGAACAATAATCTCTTAACGGATAATGTGTTAGTTTCACATCCATGAAAATCTCAGTGTCGTATCCTTCCTGAACTGATTTATCAATGTATAACTTCATTGAATCGTCTTCATATGGAGTGTATTTCTTTGTAAAATCAGTCTGCATAAATTCCAACGTCTTTAGAATATGTTTCTCTAATTCAGATTGTGACAACTTGTGAGCTGCTTTATGTGTCAAACGATAAAGTTGCTGATTGGCATATTCTCCAAAGGATAACGAAACTCTTTTCCAAAGAAATAAATGTGAATTATCAATCAATTCTTGTCCTATTGGAGAAATATAAAAATAATGTTCTGGCTTATTTCCCAACATTTCTAATACATTTGGATTACAATTTGCCAACAATTTTACTATTTTATTAAAACTATATATTACAGTATCAGTAATTTCATTATCTACTTGTTGAAAATTTTCTCCTAATAAAATTTCACTCTTTTTATTTAAAGCAACACCTCTTATATCCAAATCTGATGTATTATGATTAGTACCGTATGCATGACTTCCACCAAGAGTTAAGATAATAATATTGTTACCCAAATTTTTATCTTCTCTTAGGAAGTTATATTCCTCTGATTTTAATTTTTCCTTAATCTGTTCAATTGTCATTATCTTAAAACCTCCTAATTGTCACGTTTATTGTATAGTTTTCGAGACAGATGAAATAACGGATTCATATTTACAAACCTATATTCTTCATAAATTCAAGTACCTTTTTATACTTGTCCAATTTTTCATCTATATTATCAGGAAAATCACTTATCAATTCTGCTAGTTCTTTACTATCAGAACTAATTCTATCTTTTAATTCCTGAATTTCTCGCTTCTTACTTTCTTGTTCTCTTTTTTCTGCAAGTTCTTTCTCATTCATATAGAATTCGTCTTCAAAGTCCCAATAATCATGTTCGTCTCCATGCCACTCATCATTTGTGATGGTCTGGATTTTGTATAATGTAAATTGACAAAATGAAGCATCACAGCCATGTCCACAGCATCCTTTATCTTCTCTATAATCTGGCATATCCGGTGTGCATTCGCAATATCCATAAAGTCGTTCATCATATGAGAAACAAATTCTATAAGAATAATAAGGAATATCTTGATCTGTGTTTAAATTATATGAAAATAAAATGTCTACATCGATGATACTATATAAATCATCTATGGGTTCGTTAAAGGAAATGTCGTAATGTGGATACATATTTAAATCTGATATAAAGTCATTATATGTATTTTGATCATCATTCTCGAAACTCTGATATAAAGACGAAATAATAAAAGGAATATTTAACTCTTTTTCTTTATGATATAACCTATTAACATTTTCATTTTTTAGCTCTTCAATCAAATTGTCAATAAACTGTTGTAATGTATTATTTTGTAATTTTTTCATTTTATCATCCTTACCATTCCAAACAATTTCCGTAATCACATACTGGAAATTTTATGTTTAATAACGGAATATCATCATCCAGTACACCATTTTCACAAAGTACTTCACAATGAATTTTTTTCATTTTAATCTAATTTCATAACTCTAAAGTTATAAATATGTGCATTCCTATCAACGCTACATTCTTTGTCATTTGAATAAATTTTTGTAACATTACCAGTTGCTAAACAAGCATTAGAATTTTTACCATGCACATAAACAACTGAATCTCCAATTTTTAATTCATTACCTTTACAATCTTTCATATAATTTTCTCCTTTTTATCCATTTCCTTATAAATACAAAACAATCTGTTGGGTTAATTTACCAACATATTTATTCTTCGTTATGTACAATTTCATAGATGATGTCATCGTGATAGTTTCCAATTCTATCCTTAATAGAATCTTTCAGGATATGTTTTTTGCCGTTGTGCTTTTTGATAAAGTTATCATATCCTCTGCAAGCAGGATTACCACCAACAGCTCTCCATTCAACTCTATGTAATGTGTTTACAAGTTCTTCTAGTCTCTCAAACACATCTTTCGGTACTTGAAGATTCCCTCTATCAAAAGAAAATAGTCCAAAGTTATATGCCTTAGATGCATACCAATCAACTGAATATCCTAAATAGCCAACAAGCTTTTTGTTTTTATCTACTATTGCATACTGGAATTGACTTTCATCAGGACAATCAAAAATATTTGGTGTCCAATTCTCCATGCAACCCGTTTCATACATCATATCTGTTGTATAGAAATATCTTTGCATACCTTTTATAATTTGATTCTTATATAACACAGCCGGTACTAACATACAATTCTCCTCTACTTTTCGTATAATGCATCTTGAAATTGTTTTATAAATTTCTTATGCGCAGAATTTATTTGGCTATCTGTCAATACTCCATGGATATAACAATACTGAATGCAATGCAATAGCTTCTGTAATGACCTTGCTTTATCACCAAGAGTATAACCTTGCTTATTTACATACTTCTCCAAATTATCAAGTAATGGATCAAACCCACTCATGTCTATTGTTTTTACCAATATATTATTCTCCTATTGAAACGAAAGTTTCGACTCCTTTTACAAAACCTCGTCTACAATTCCATATTTAACTGCCATGTCAGAATGAATATAAAAATCCTTCTTCTTTTCTCGAATATCCTTAATATCATCCTTTGTTAGTTTTGTTCTTTCGATGACATATTTTTCAATCTGAGTATTCAGTCTATCCATTTCTTCTCTATTTTCTTTGATATCCTGAAGCTTTCCTGACAACCAACAACTCATCTGGTGATACATAAAAGTTGAATGTTTATAACAATATCTTTTATGTCCTGCTAAGAAAATTTTAAATGCTGCACTCATAGCATAACCAGTGCAGTACGTATAAATTGGAGTTTTACTATTTAGAATAACGTCAATTAATCCCCACATATCATATACAGATCCACCATAAGAGTTAATATATAATTTGATTGGTTCTCTCTTATAATCTTTTTCTTTTTCATCTTTATTATCGTCTTCTCGAATCTGATATAAAATATCCCATAATAATTTACCAACAGATTCATTGTCTACTTCATCAGATAAATAAAATGTTCTTTTTTCAATATTTGTATATGTATTATCTCTTGTAGAACTCATAAAATCCTCCATATATTTTTTATCTTCTATGCTCGACTCATTTAATCACATGTGTATAATTTTTTCTATGTCATATTTCCTCATCTTTCATCTACCAATTCTTCTAACACACCACCAACTTCAGCGACAATAATTCCAACAGCTAATGGAATGATTGAACCATTTACCAATGCAACAATACCACCAATAATTCTAATTGCCGATTTCCCCAGACTAATAAATAAGTGTCCTTTACTATTCATTTTTTATTTCCTCCATAATTTCTTCTACTATATGTTTGCAATTTTGTTCTGTAGAAGCTATTTCTTTATACTTGATTCTATATTTGGCGAGTTTATCAATAATTTCTTTTCTCACAACTTTTGCTTCGTCCTCATTCTGAAATCTTCCTTCATTTTCATAAGAATGATGTCTGGTTAATAAATAATTTCTATTTTTGTATGAATTAAATACATTCAATACGGTTCTGTCAAACTCTTCACCTAAAACCTTATTTTTATTATATACGGCACATAAAATCAATGGCGAATCTACAACCATAACCTGTACTTTATCTCTAACTCTGCCCATTTTAAACGACTGTTTACCAAATAAATATTCTTGATGCTTAAACACCTCATTATTATTTTCGTATACTTTATCCTTGGCAAACTCTGAAACATATTCAGCATTGATACCGTTTCTTTTTAATTGTGCTGTAATATCCATTGCACAGGTACTCTTACCTGCTGATGGTTCGCCAAATAAGTTTACAACAATTGTTTCCATATTTTCCTCCAATCTTCACAAAGAACTGTCGTTTCCACTCTTATCCTTCAATTTGATATTTGAATGATAGAGGGCAACCATTATTTATATCACCGCCTAAACACTCAGCTTCTCTTTCATTCCCAGTAATTAAACTGCATCCATATTCTATGTACCCAGTATCGCTCTCCCAATATGTTACTTCGCAATATTCACATTTCTCATAATCATTTTCATAAATTTCTTCTTCCATATCTTATTCCTGCTTATCTGCAATGCACTTAATGTTATTTTCAATCTGTCTATATGTCTCATTTGCACCGAGAATATTAAGTACAGCAGTTGACAGCATACTCTTGGTAGAATTATCAAAAGTTTCTTTCATGGTTTTATTTACTTGCTTGCGAATATCATCCATAAATTTATCTAAATCCTTCTTAATCATTTCATCAAAATCAAACTGGCGATTAATATATTCTTCAAATGATACCTGTTCGAAATCATCTGAATATGAACTTGTGCGTCCTTTCTTCTTTACTCTTAACCTTCCAGAATCAAGTCTATCCTTTAATTCATTTTTTATATATTGTTCAACGGTATATTCCTGTTCTTCTGTATCATCCCAATAATTTCCACCAACCTTGATTTTTGTATTTGCTATGTATTCATCAACAAAACGCTGAAAATTTTCAGATACCTCATCTGCAATTACTTTCTTAGAAAGATCGTCTGCTACCTTTCTAACAGTTCCTTCAATCTGTTCTTTAACAATGTTCTCAATATTTTTCTCCATTGTTGTCTGAACAAGTGTTTCTAAGTTTTCCATATCAATCGTTACTTTCATATTTTTATCTCCTTACGAAATCCGTCTTTCATTAGCTTTTTGAGTTTCTGAAACGCCCTATTTATGGGCATTCCAGAAATTCAGTTTTCTCAAATGTAAAAATACTGTTCAATGTTTCAATGAATACTACACTTGCTGTACTGATTACCGATATAACACAACTTGTTCGCAAATACATATTGCTATAATCTGAACCATCAGCATCTTTAAGATAATTTATAATCATTGGTTTCCCAAGTTTCACATTGTCTAAATCTAGTTCTACAGTTCTTCCGATTCTCATCGGATATCTGCCATCAGTTCTATCTTGACCTCTTTCACCCTTTGTTCCTGAATGAGTAATTTTTGTTATTTTATATTCCATACAATTCCTCTCACTTATATTATTCTCTACAACTGCGCCAATAAGCTCTTAACTGGTTCTCTAGTCATATTTTCTTTCGCCCATGATATGTAACCAGGATCGATTTCATTAATCTGTAATAAAGTTCTTCCCTTATACTTACCAAAAGGTAATATCCATTCTTCTAATTTAGGCAACTCTTCTTTTGGAATTTCCACTCCACCTAACGCAGAAAGCACTTCTTCAGAATAGGTCATATCCAGATTAGATCTACTTGCTAGATAATCACACATATGTACAAAGAACTGCTCATCATTTTCAGGTTTAGGCAGTACAGTCTTACTTCGATTTGTAGAAGTCCACTCACCGGAATGGCTCTCACATAGCCTTGCAATATAAGCTTTTGTTTCAGCGTCTACATCATGTTCAACAGATGTATTTCTTACCCATTCACCTGCGAGCATCGGATGTTCATGTACCGTATACTGGGATCCGTTTAATCCACATTTAATTGCATCATGAAAAATTGGTGTGCAGCGTAAACAATCTCTCTGTCTTTCGGTAGTCTTCTCTTTTACATACTCTAATCCAAGTACGTAATTCATTACCTCTGCAAACATTAGAATATGAAAAATCTGACCATGCGGCTGACATTGCGTTTTATTATGATACTTAAAAGATGTACTACTTGGAATTGTAAAGATATAATCTGGAATTTTCTTAATCATATCTGCACAATAATTTCGAATTTCATCCGTCTCAAACTTACTTAAAAGGCTTTCAAATACTTTTACTTTATCCATAAAATCCTCCGTTATTTCAATATATTTGAATCCAAACAATTTTTACACAGTTCATAAATCATCCTACCCATATATTCTCTTTTAATAAAATAAATGTGCATATTATTACGATTCTGCCATGTAAGTAATGTTCGCAAAAAAGATGTTGGATTCAATTTTGTTTTGTAATTTTCAGTGAAAATATCCTCTATACTATCATTCTCTATTAGAATGTAATTTTTATCGATATTAATCATTCTGTTAAATTCTTTGAAAATTCTATCATCATCTTTTGAAGCATTGGCTATATTTCCTGCTAACTCACTTACGGAATTTTTTCTTTCTATGCAAATCTCATCAGAAAAATAGGTATTGATTGAGAAGCCCAATTCAGGGCAGCTCTCAATCATAAAACCATAATCTCCTGTTTTTAATGCTCTTGACTTCCATTTAATACTATTTCTATCAAACCATTCCGTTACAGTTTTATTGTTTTGTTCTCTTGTATCAATCAATATCACAAGATGTGATAGTAATTCTTTGTAATTTTTCTCGGTGTAATACTGTTTCATCTACATCTCCTAACAAATTTGATATTCAGAAATCCACCATTCCTGTTCATCCGTTTCTACCCACTCTCCATCAACCTTTTTCATCTTAGGCTTTTTATATTGAGCAGTAACCTTTACGATGTCCCCACGTCTTATAGGATTCTGCTTAAATACTTTTTTACTTACTTTTACAGGGATTGTATTACCATTGGCAAGAGCATATAGTTTAACTCTTGGAGAATAATCAACATTAAGATCGGTTGCTACACAGTAACCGGCTAATTTCTTATCAACAATATCAACATATCCAAGATTTTCAATTTGATATGCGATTTTTGTTTTCATATCTGTTTTTTTATTCGGAATCTTCAGTAATAAAGTATTTAAAAGCTTTATACTGTCCAATTCCATAAATGTTTTCTGTGTCTCTTTATCAGAGCATTTCCTTAATACTTCAAAATCAAGTCCATATTCCAAGGCTTTATCCTTCTTCATTTGCTTCTTACCATAATACTTTGAAAACAAATCATTACACATAAGAAGATAACGAATACCTCCAAACTCTTCAAAGAAATCTAGTTTAATCAAGATTTCAAGTTTTCTGCTATCAACTTTAAGGTCAGAAATTCTTACCAATAAGTCAATAAACGTATTAAATTTCTCATCTTTAATGGAATATAAATCATTTGCAGCATCTTCGTTTAGGAATTTTACAGAAGCAATACCCTTGTAAATACCATCTTTATCACAAGAATACTTTGCAGTAGAATGTCTGAATTTAATGCTATGAATTGTAATACCAAGTTGTTTTGCTAATTCTGTACCAAGCATAATGTCATCTTCATTATTGGCATTATTTAGATACGCCGTAATAAATTCTCGTGGATAATAATATCTAAGATAAGCGCACATGTAACCAATCATCGAGTATCCTGTGGAATGATTAAATCCAAATTGATAATTCGCACTATTTTCAATAATCTTCAAGAATTCTTGCGCTTCTTTTTCAGCTCTTTCTCTTGGTTTAGAGGACATCTTACAATATCCTTCAAGAATAGATGGTAACGCAGCTTCAAGACGATCTCTTTGTTTACGTCCAATAGCTCTACGAATATTATCAGCATCGCTACCACTCAAGCCACAAATATTTGTAAGGAATTTAATTGTGTCCTCCTGAAATATAAGGAATCCATGATTATCTTCCAATAATTTATCAATCAACTCCGATGGATTTTTGTTTGGTTCATGGGCTAATAACCTATCTCTATATGATTCTCCTGAAGGTCTGATTGAAGCATTTACAAGCGACAAGTCGTTTACGCAATGACATTCAAACTTTTTCATTGAATCATAGGCAAACTTTGATTCAAACTGAAATATGCCTACTGGACTATCTGCAATATGTGCCCAAACTTTCTCGTCATTCCAATTGACTGTATGGGATTTCGGATACGGAATATGTGCTAATTCACATGTATCTTTGATAATTTCTATGTTTTTCAGACCAAGCAAATCGTATTTTACGAGGGAGACTTCATGAATTTCTTCCATATTAATACTCAAAATACGCTTACCATCCTTAGACCAGAATGTTCCATAATTATCAGGTAGTGTTACTGGACTTACAATAATACCTGCTGGATGCATCGACTGAGAAATTGCTGTTCCTACAAGGCCGTCAAAATAATAGAATAATTTAGGATATTGTTTTTCTTTTAAGTCCTTCAAAGACTTTTCGTTATACTCAAGTTTACTTCTAAGTTCTTCCAAGTCTTTGGAGCACTTTTCATTATTTTCATATCCATCAATAGATTCAATTTTCTTAATCTTGTCATTGCAATCAGTAATACCATCGGTAAATAATGAATACTGAGCTTTTACTTGCTTGACATCTCCAAGTGGCATATTCAAAGCTCGTCCAATCTCATCAATAGTACCTTTGTCAGAAATCGTGCCGATGGCCAACACATAAGCCGTTTTATCAACGCCAAACTTTTCAATGATATGCTCATATACTAAATGTCTTTGTGATGGTGCAATATCCAAATCAATATCACCAATCTCTTTTCTATCCTCATTGGCAAATCGAGAAAATACCGTATTCCATACTACAGGGTTTACATCAATAATATCTGTTAAATATGCAATAGTTGAACCACCAACAGAGCCTCTACAAAAACCAATTGGTATACCATTATCCCAACACCAACATACCAATTCTGACATGAAAAGCATAAATCCAACCATACCAATCTTCTTAAATACTCGAAGTTCTTCTTTTATATTCTCCTCATATCGTGGATCTGGTTGAATAATTCCTTTATCAAGCTTTTCATGATACATTCTATAGATACGCTCTACAAATACCTCTTCTTCATTGTCATAGAGAATCGGATATTTAAAAGCTGTATCTAATTCGTAATCTGTAACAGAATCAGCCATGCGGTTAGTGTTCTCGATAGCTTCCAACACAACATTCATAGGTAAAGAACCTTGCTGTTTGAACATATCAACTAACTCGTCATACGATTTATATGTAAGGTCAAATTCATCTTCGTTTGAAAACTCAATATGTTTTGCTTTCTGAAGAATACTCCTGCACTCAGCCTTATAACTATCAATACTATGTGTATCTGTTCCTGCTATTAAAGGCTTATTATATTTTTTTGATGCTTCATAAAGCATTTTGTTATATCGAATCTGATCCATAGATTTAACATGCGGCTGAATTTCATAATAGTCATATGTTTTCATCAGTTTGTCATATACAATCTTTGCATTTTCCAATTCTGATTTTGCTTCTTCTATCTGTAAATCAAATGCATTATTGGATTTTTCAATACATTGTTCTACATATATTTCATAAGATGTGTTATGAATGATTGTACTATCTTCAATCCACTGATCTCTTGCAGCTTCTGAATTTAGTTCTGTATAAAGTCTGGTAGCTTCTATTTCTTTATTTTTTTCTAATTCAGCTATTTTTTCATCAACCAATTTCCCAATAAAATTAGGATATTTACTCAATGGAGATGCAAGACATGCAGAAATTTTAATGACATTATCAGAAATATTAAAAAATTCATCGAAAGTAATTCTTGGCTTATAGTACATATGGTCTGATTGTGTAGACAAGTCAACCAATATGTTTATTTCTTTTATACCTTCAAAATTCTTTGCTATAAGAATTGTATGGTAGTTATCTCTTTGTTTTGGTTCAAGTGCTGCTGTCAAATAAACCTCAACGCCATGTAGATATTTTAAGCCTTTGCTATTTGCATACATTTTCTTCTCAATATTGTTGTAAATATTGCCATGCTCCGAAAAACAAATAGCCTTCTGTCCAAGTTCTACTGCTCTATCTACATATAATTTATAATTTGTACAACTATCTAGTAAAGAATCTTCTGTATGTAAATGATATACTGTATAGTTACTGATAATATCACCTCCTACTCATATGAGTCAGTTTCAGGGTTATACTGTCTATTGTCGATTTCATTCTTCTTACTCGTTGGTTGTGCTTTATATTCACATGCATGATTTCGCTGACCACAAAGATAATTGCAGTAATAATAGTCAGGATTAGGTCTCCACTCTTTTTCTTTTTCGATCAACTCAAGAGTATCCTTCGCCCATTGAATAGCTTCTTCATACTCTTCTTGTACCCATGGAATCTCAATCCATTTTTGGTCTTTGAACATATTCCATCTCAACTTAGACACAGAACCATATTCTTTTAAAATTGGGATGCTATATAAATAGAGCTGCCTTTTGAATTCTAAGAAATGTTGCTGATCTGATTTACTGATCTTACCGTTTTTAAGAATTTTAATACTTGCCGATTTATGATCTATGATAATAATTTCGCCGGTGTCTTTATCTTTTACAAGTAAATCTATGTATCCAACAAAATCCTTGTCATTAATTTTAAATTCTACCTTCTTCTCAACTCCAAGAATTTCATATTTTTCTAAATCAAGATCTATATTATCAAGGTAATCAATACCTTTGTCATAATATGATTGTCTAATATTCACGAATTTATTAGGTGGAGCATCATGAGGAACGTCTTCATCAAAATGATCCTCATAATACTCATTTAATTCAAATAATGAAAGTTCTCCTTTTTCATACTTTTCAAGTATTTTATGAATCAGCGAGCCATATTCACCAAAAAATCCATTTTCAGATTTATTACATTCTACATAGTGCAAGAACCATTCATACGCACAGTTATAATATGAATTCAACCTTGAGAACGACCACTGCATTGTTCCAAGCAAAAAATCTAATTCTTCATCCATCATAATAATAATTCTCCTTATTTATCTGGAAATGTGTTATCGATAGTCCTGTCAACATACGGAAGCATATCTGTGTACACATTATCATCCCACGCAAATTGAGCATCAAATTCATCATAGTCAGTGTAAAATCTACGTGATGTTAAGTCGTACCATAATCCCATCTGAAAATCAGCTTTACCAAGTAATCTATCTTTTATCACAGTTAAAACCACATCGTAATTATGCCATTTGGATTTAGGATCATTTTTTTCTTTTTTGGAAACTCTTCTAAGACCTATGGATCTCATAGCAAGATTGATAATATTAGAAGTACCAGATATATCATACATTTCAATATCAGAATTTGTATCTTGTGTTTTTCTCGGATGTGCTATCAAGACAACGGCAACATTGAATTTAGCCGCAAATTTAATTAATGCATTTATAAGATTTGTCTGTGCTGTATTTTTATCGCTTTCAGAACAATTCAAATCAATCATCATAAGATTATCAAGTACAATTAACTTACATCCAAATTTTCTCACGCATTCTTCCGCAGATCTTAAAACCGAATCTACATCATTAGGCTCGTCGTCTCTATATATGAAAAGCTTTTTACTATAATGCGCTTGCATTTTTTTCTGTGTGGCTTGCGGTACTATGTAATATTTGCGATTGTCACGACTTGTACGCTCAACCATATTTCTTCTACCGGCAATAATAGTATTGAACCAATTGGCACTCATACGCTCTGGCATTTCCTTACTGAAAAGAAATACCGGATTTCCATCGTCAATAGTTCGTGCTATTGTCTGATCTATAATACTTGTTTTACCGCTACCAGGTCTTCCTGATAATACGGTTAATGTTCCGTAAAAAATTTTCAATAATTCATCGTCTAACGGCTTGATGCCTGTTTTCACACCATCCATTTGAGAAATGTCTAGTTCCTCAATTTCGGAATAGTCCACAACACTTTTTACTGGAACATCTTTTGCACTTGAAATAAGATCCATTACGAATGTTTTACCACCAACTTGTAAACAATCATTAATATCCTTCAACGGCACTTTTTTGCCGTTTTCTTTTTCATAAAATTCAGGCGTAGATATATATTTTGTTCGCCATGTTCCCAAACGATAAATACATTCTTTTCTCATCTTGATACCGGCTTCATCATTATCAGACCAGATAATAATAGAATCAAAGCTATTTAACCATTCCCAGTTTTCTTCTATCCAATGTAAATTACCGGCTCCCAAAGGTACGCTTACAGTATTAATATATCCTGCTTCTATTGCACTGGCACAATCTGTTTCTCCCTCTGTTATCAATAACGGCTTCGATGTATTAACACGGTTCATGTTAAATAGTATTGCAGATGTATCAGCATCTTTTTGGCACCATGTTTTAGGTTGTCCAGAATGCTTTTCAATCGTTCTTGCAGGTCGATACTTAACCATGGTTAATACATCATTAGTATCATAAAAATTAAATACTCCATTTCCGTGTGAGTCCTCTCGAATGTCAAGGTAATCAATTACATTTTTTGAAATTCCACGCTTTCCCCAGTATTCAATAACATGATGTTTATCATTTAGAGGTTCTTCATGAGGATACCGATAATTATGACGAGTCTTAACATCTTTTTCACCGAAACTATATTCAATGCCAGCTTTATCAAACAAATATTTTGATGCTTCTAAAAATGTATTTCCCTTTTCCATCAACACATCAATGATATCAACCGTTTTATTGCAGCCAAAACAATGCATTGAATGGCTCTTTTTATTATATATAAAACTTGGCGTATCCTCGCTATGATAAGGGCAACAAGCTTTTAGATTTTTTTCATCAAAACTATCCAGTTCAAGCAATTCTGCCATTAAAAATGCATTATCATCACCAAGTTTATCTTTTGCTTTTTCAATGTCGCTTTTCTCGATCAGCATCTATCCACCGCCTATACTCTAAATTCTTTTTCCCAAAACATTTTTCTGATTCCATACAAAACCTGAACTGGTTTCGATGAATAATACAACCTAGAATTCTCAATACTTTTTTTTACAAATTCCACAGGAACTTTATTCTTAAATACCAATGTATTTATAATTCTACACACAATAGGAAACTGTGTTTTATCTTCTATGTAGCTCATATAAGTGTTCACGCAATCACTTATCTCTTGTTTCATTCCAGCGCAATCCCAGTGATAGTGTTTATTGCTAATCACCACGGATTCCGAGGCTTTAACCTTTTCTCCGTGGTGTAAACAATTTTTACCATATGCGCAGACATATTCTCTTTCTTTTTTATCTGCCATATTGATTTACCTCTTTTTAATTGAAGGGAAGCTCTTCATCGATGCCATCAGGGATATTCATAAAACCATCACCAGTAGACGCTGTTTTAGGTGCAGTAGAATTGTTATTACCGTCTGAAGCAGTTTTACTTTCTGCAAATTCTACCTGTTCTACTACTACATCAGTTGTATAAACCTTCTGACCATCCTTATTCGTATAAGAACCAGTCTGAATTCTACCTTCTACAGCGAACTTAGTTCCCTTGTGACCATATCTCTCGATAAACTCACCAGTCTTACCAAACGCTACACAGTTAATAAAATCAGCATCCGGCTCGCCATCACGCTTAAATCTTCTATCTACTGCAATGGAAAAACGAGCGATCGCTGTTGCGGTAGCTCCCTGAGAATATCTCACCTCAGGATCTCTGGTTAATCTTCCAATCAAAATCACTTTGTTCATGTATTTTATCCTCCTAAATTAAGCCTGTACCGGCTGAATATCCTTAATTTTTGCTAAACAATCTTTTGCTTTCTGAAGTTCTCTGATTGCATTGGGGTTTCCGCTAGGAACAAACTCCTTTAAGGCTGACATCAAAGCTTCATTCTTTGTGCCTCCGAGCTGAGTGCAAAGAGAAATAATTTCCTTCTTAATAGCAGAAATATCTTCTTCAGCTGCTTCCGCCTTCGTAGGTTCAGCTTCAGGTGTTCTTACAACTGGCGTATAACCTTCACCAGAATTAGCCCACTGCATAATCTTCTTACCATGATTCTCTGTCAGTAAAGTCGCTCCTTCATGCTCAAAAATATGAGTGTTATCCTTCTGAACTTCAGCACAATTAGTCTTCTGATCAATCAAGAATGTACAAGTAAATTCATACTCAAATCCATCTCTCTGCTTTGCACCTACACCCAACTTCTGCACAGAAGTCTTACCTCTGTCGTCCTTGCTGACTTCATACTGATCCTTACCTCTCATCGTGGCAATGATATGAATAGGGGAGTCTGCAATCGCATTGATAAATTTGTTATGTCTCGGAGTGACTTTACCCCATGCCTGATATGTACCACCAGCTTGCTGCTGTAATTCCAAACATCCTCCCTTTCCTTCCCATTCATGAGAGGAAGAGTCGATAATCAGAATGTCGTAGCCTTCTGCTACTGCAAACTCAATCAATTCAACATACTTCTCAGGATTATGAGGAGCATCAATATCTACAATGTCATAATCAAATTCGTTAGCATAATAATAACCACGCTTCTGCTCAGTATTTGCTAACAGAATCTTTGCATCTTTGCCAGTCTCATTCTTGATTTCTTCCTTCATACCGGTTGCTAGACGTAACGCACCATATGTCTTTCCACCACCAGACGGAGCCATTAAAGCAACCTTTACATAAATCTTCTCTCTTTTAGCTTTCTTTACTTGAAAACCCATTAATAAATCCTCCTTAAAATATATAAAATAAAATATAGAACTATCTATTTAAACGCCCAAATTGGACGGAACATAGAAAATAAATTTATGATAAATCTATCCTCAACAGTGATTTTTGAGTATAAAAACCCAAGGGTATGCTGTTCTTCCACCCAAATATGAATGCTTTCCGCATTTATTCTCTTTTTGTCACGGATTTTATATATTATTCGTGACATTTTATTTTGGATTTTTTGAACTGAATTGTTCAAGACTGATTAGATATTATCTAAGATATTCCCTGTTACTTCATACATATCTAAATCGTATAATTCTCTCCATGATTCAAAGTCATCTCTCTGAATATACCAACCAACATTCATTCCGAGAAATTCATTCTCACCATTTCCATAAGATACTACATTATATAATTCTCCGTTTAGAATGTCGTTTTCAAAGATTAACTTACCATTCTTATCATGGCTGCCTGTACATCTACACAATGTCTTTGGATCTATTTCATATTCTCTAAACACATTTGGCAGTCCCCAATCTGTCATCTCATCACAAATGATATAATGACGTGTCTGAACAGGATTTCTATCATAATCTTCTTTAAAACAATATGTAGTCTCTTGTTTACTCGCATAAAATCCTGTAATCCATGTGTTAGTATTTAGTAATTTTGCTTTACATAATTGCGTATCAATCATATTTTCGCCTCTAAGTATTTATTCTCTGATTTCAAACAATTTTTCTACTGCTTTAACACGTTTTGTATTGTCAATTGTTCTTTTTACTTCTTGCTGCCATATACATTCCCATTGTGAAGGAGCTTCATGTTCGCTGACTAGCACAATATTTTTCTCGCTCATCTTCTCTGCCCAATTCCAAAATCTATCATAATCAAAATTCTTACTTACTCCATACTGCTTCGTTCCTTTATATGGAATATCACAATAAAACAAACAATCAATTCTATCAGAATATAGGTCTTCATAATCGCCATAACAAAATTGAATATCTTTTAATCTTGGAATCTGTTCTAACAAATTCCTTTTAGCTTCATCATAATAATTGCGTTCAGTTCCAGCTTTTGTATGTACAATACCGGCATAACCACCATCAAAAAATCTGCCATTATAACTTGCAAGAAATCCTATGGCTCCAATATACCAATCAGGATATGTATGTAATCCTTTATTAAAACATTCTCTAACGTCTGAGTAATGATCTTTTGTTATAAATTGTGGAAGATTTTCAATCTGATTTGGATTTTTGAACATTTCGATAAGATACTTATGATTGTCGGATGCAATTTTTGTATCACATTGCACTTTGTCAATTACATTACAGCCGCCGCAAAATGGCTCTATGTATGTTTTGATATTATAATCTCGTAGTCTTTCTTGTATAATAGGAATGATATTATCAACTATTCGAGATTTACTTCCCATATACTTCAATTACATATACACCAGAAAGTGACATGTCCTTAGTAGCTACCTAACCTTTTCCTTTCTGATTTTTATTCTTTCTTTACTCCAGGTTCTTCCAAAACCGCAATACTTAAAGTTCCTGTACTGCAATTTCTACCAATTCGTGTTTTGTAACCAGATTCATTTAGTTCTCTATCTAGTTCATACAAAGCATTTTCATCTGTGCTGTAAATTTTGCTATCTTTACATATTTCAGCAACTCTTGCATAATGTTTGTCTTGGTTTTGCCAATTTGAGCTGATATATATTTCTTGATTTATTGGAGATACTTGCGAAATTGTTGTGAATGGTTTAAGAATTTCTTCGATTTCATCTTTATGCTCTATATAGTCATCAACTGGATCCAGTAGCATATTTAGAAATGATCTGTATCCTCTTGTGCATTCCATAATATTCCTCCATTAATATTATCCTGATGAAACAGTGATTTAGTCATCATCTTCATTTTCCTTTTTAATTCTTCCTAATCCATTGCACATGTAACATTTCCAATCTAATGTCGCATTATCTTTACCAGTACCTCCACATTCTGGACAAGTTTGGTATTCAGTATTTGGTGTGAAATTCCACCATCCTCCTTCAATTCCCATTTATGTATTCTCCTTTAATTGTTCTAACACTCTCATCAAAACGTGTCTTGTAAGATTCTTAACATCGCCACTATAAAAACCACACTCAATGTCACAAGTATGCAAAACTTCATCAAGAATTTTATTTTTCTCTTCGCTCAATAACCTCTTACAATTCTCATACTGAATATCATTTGTCTCATGAGCATTTCTGAGATTACTTTCTAAGCAGCGAATAATTTCAATCAGCTCATCTTTTGTCATAGATTTTAATGTGCTGTCTGAATATGTCTTTCTTCCATCACCTATTGACATTTACTTGTCCTTCTTTGCAGAAACTCTATTACTTGACTTCTTAATATTCTCCATTAATCGAATGTTATCGTTAATCATAAGTGCTAATGCCTGATCCTCTGTAAAACCAGCATTTACATATGCATCATATGTATTCTTCTTAATCTTTGCACAAATAGCAGGATACTCAGTGTTCTTAGAATAATCTTTCATAATTACCATAAGCTCCTTCAAAACATCATATACAGGCTCTTTGTACTTTGTAATGTAACTCTTTACTACCTCGCCTAAATTCTCAGGGTTCTCCATTAATAATCTTAAAATTGTCTCCATAATCTTATTCTCCTTATATTTTATATTTTTGTGAAAGCCTTGAAAGCAAAATTTCGTCATGAAAACTACTTATTTTTCTTAGTTGTTGCATTATTTACAAATTTCTGAATATTCAAGCTCAGTCTCTCCATATATTCACTGTGTCTACCATTTCATACAGTCGCTTGGACTTACAACTTCATCATCATGAATTAAGTCACCTCTGACTATTACATTTCCGTTTGGTGTAAACCCTATAATCTTACTACTTCTTGTATAACTACCTTTAGGTGCTGTGCAAGTATAAAAGGTTACCTTATCGCCAATATTAAGTGGCTTACCAGTTCTGTCTCGCATCTTAATATCTCCTATCTCTGTTTAACTCACAATCTCTGGGATCTATTACTTCCATAGGGCTATAGCGATCTTTTCTAACAATTATATTACCAGTAGGCGTAAAGCTCATTACTCTACTTTGTTTAGTACCGTACCCATCTGAAAATTGCACCTCATCGCCAATGTATAGTCTATCGTGATTTCTATCGTACATATAAATTACCTCCATTTAAAAATTATATATTTTATGTTTATTTCAACAATGCTGTGATCTCATCAATTTCAAGCTCAGTCTTTTTATCATCAGATAACAACTTGTCCAGCTTACTTTCCATTCTATTCAGATCAGACTCTTCTTTCCTTAAACCAGACACCTCTAATTTGCTCTTAATATCATTGATCCATGCGGTTACACTATAACCTGAAATTTCAAAATCGTTCATCCCAAGATCTACGGCTGACATCAAATAAGAATTCAACCTAATCAAAAGTAACAATAGCGCATCATCTGAACAAACATTAATGTTAATAGTCATCCCGTCCATATTGAGAACACAATTTGTTTCAGGTGAAAATCTAATCTTTCTCTCTGAAATCGACTTTTTCTTAGCGTCAATCTGCTTTTTTAATTCTAAAATTCGATCATCATTCTTACTCACGTAATTCATACTCCTTTTCATATTCTCTTCCATTTGCTAAATATTTCTGTTTAAACGCAGGCCTTAATTTTTCAAAAACTTCTTCAATAGATACTGGAATCATATGTGTTTCAATTTTCTTTCCATAACAATTATTAATCTCTTTTTCTTCTGTCGGGAAAATATCGATTGCTTCTATTTCGTCCATCCTCCCATTGTACTTATAAACAATATATTTTCCGTTGTCTTCCGGTTCGTATGAAGTCTCCATTTTATATTCAATATATTCTCCATCAACATTTACAAGGAATTTCGTATCTATATATTTTAATTTATTATTATTCCAATATGTGCTAGTTGATTTTTTATAAAAATCCTCGAAGGAAAATTCAAAAAATTTGTCTTTAGTATCGTCTATTGGAGAAAATTCCCAAGATGATTGCATTAAATCATAGATTTCAGAATAATTAGAAATACATTTATCGTTTATACAACTAATAAATTTGTTTTTAGGAATACTTTTAAATTGTTCAAAACAATATTTATCATTATATAATATGGCAAACCAATACATTTTTCCATATAACAAATTTTTTATATTTTTATATGGCACCTTATTATAATATCTATATGCATTTCGTTCATTTGGAATTTTTTCATACGATTTTACTCTTTCAATTTTACCATCTTGTTTAAATTCGTATCCATAACCATATGTATCGAATCGTCCCATATAAATCCAATTTTCATTATTCTTAGATAAATATGTAGCACCAATTATTAAATCTTTTGCTTTAATGGATTCATTATTATGTATGATTTTACTATAAGCTTCAATTGCTTTATAATCAGGAGATTCTACCGGCATAAGAACCAAGTCTTTACCATCCCAACCATATATTAATTCTCCTTCTATGCCCTTACCTTTGATACAAGAACAATTCTCCAATATGTATAATAAATTCTCTATAGTAATTTCAAACTCAAATCCTCTTGGATCATATACTCTACAATAGGCTTGTCTATGATCCCAACCTGAAGAGTAATCACCCACTTTTTTATTAAAAACAAAACCTTCAGTTGGAACATTATCAAACTCAGTATTAGGAATATCTTTATCTCGCCATCCATTCCAGGATGTTTCTTTTCGTAGGACTCCTTTTTCGTCATAATAAATTACATAAGCTAATTTACCAGTATATGTATCTAAGCGATTTTGATATCCAACATTTATTCTTTTAGGAATAAAAATATTGCTTTTCAATTAATTATTCTCTCCTTCCGTTATTTCCACAAGAAATAAATCTTTACTTCGATTCCTTATTTCACCGTAAACAGCTCTATAGTTCTCTCAGATACATGACTTTCTCTCGCTATATCAGGTGTCATAACAAATACACACCAACCGCCTGACACTATATATTTACCAGGATAATTTTCATGTAGATATTCTGTAACCTTTTTAATAAATTTGCCTTGCGCTTCGTTAATATCATTATGAGAATATTCGTCTTCGTATTCTGACTCATGAATATATTTTCCAAATGTCATTGAGCCATCTGAGATGTCTTGTAAGAACTGGCTATATTCATCTTCTACAATTTCATACATATAGTTATTCTCCTATTCATAATCTTCTGGATGTTCTTTATAATCGTCTACCACTTTACAGCATCCTAACTATCTGTTCATACAAGCAAATGTCTTTATCATTAATAGCTTTATTGACATGCATATGACCAAACAAATGTCTTTTGTATTCCGTCTTTGCTTTTACTTCTTCCAAATAATTGGTGATTTTATCTGGTTCATACAATCCTTTACCGCCCATAAGATACAGTTCAGAGGTTGATGGACTATGTGATAAAATATAATCCACTACATTATTATTCTCCTTAAGCGTCTTTAATCCATACCGCATCTCCTGATCGGTTGGCATCTCTTCCTCCCACCAGGACAATCCTTTAATGCGATACATATACTTACCTTGCTTATCTAGTTTTTTAGCTTTTTCTCTCCAATCAGTATCATCATAATCGAGAATTCCGTCATGAATATCGTGGCTACTTGCTCCACCAAAAGCGAAGAATTTCTTGTCTTCAATTGTAAACAATTCTCCTCGCATTAGATGTAGTACATGAGGGCGAATCACATGAACTTTACCACCGTTCCATTCTGAAACAGGGTAACTGTAGAGTCTTGGAAAGCATTCGTGATTGCCATCAACAAACACTGTTGTAAATGACTTATCTTCCAACCAGTCTAACCAATATTTCTCTTGTTTATCTTCTCCGTTGCGATTCCATATCAGTCCGAAGTCTCCAAGAATGATTACTGTATTTTCATTTTTATTTCCAGAAAATTCTTTCTGCTCATAAAAATTTTCAGTACTCAATCTTATAGGATTTCCATGAATATCGCCAGTTACCCATACACTCAAGTCATTCACCAACTTTCTAAAAATTTAGTCAATTACAGTAGCTCCAATCACAATACCAACATATCACATCGGATTGTAATAATAATCTGTTATCTGTCATTATATTTTTCTCCTAACTTTCTTCCGCACCATGGACAATAATCAATATACTCTCTCTGATGCACATAGCCATCGTCGTATTCATCCCATTCTGAAGTCTCAATATCTAAATAATACTCTCCGTCTAATGGATCTACAAATATACGGTTATCTTCCGAATTATAATCACAATACCTACACATACTTATTCTCCACTCTGAATGATTTCTTCTAGGGTTCTCGGAGTATAATTCATATATATTTTCATACATCCAACATTGAACATATTACAAGGTTTATCATATAAAGCTTCCATCTGATACTTCACCTGCTGCATCATGTTATCCTCAAAACTTGTATGAACGTGACCGTATAACATATACCAGCCATAATAATGATTTTTGAAGCAAGGAATAGGATAATGACAAAGTACAATACCTTTACCATCTCCAATATCCAATTCCTTATAATCAGTGATCTCACAGAATCTACTTTGCAATTCTCTGTTTTTGAGCAAACGGCTGTCGTGATTACCCTTGATTAAATGTATATGGCCATTTAATCTGTTGAAAATTTCAATAGTTTTTGTAGCGTTATGCCATGATATATCTCCAAGCAGATATACATCATCATCCATGCCAACTACACTGTTCCAATTTTTAATTAAAGCCTCATCATGCTCTTCAATAGACTTGAATGGACGATTATCAAAACTAAGTACATTAGTATGTCCTACGTGCAGATCACTTATAAAATAATTCATATAATTCTACCTCGCTTTGTCACATTCATTAAAATCCAACAACATCTGATATTTATATTCTCCAAATAAAACTCCTATCCATTATGCTTTAATAAATACTCACGACTAACATTTTTGAAACTCTGTCGTCCATCCTGGGATCTATATACAAAACCCTCTCTTTTAACCTTTGAATTTAATTCGCTATATCCGTCAGCTTCAAGTTTCATTTCTTCCATTGTCTTAGGCAACTTATAAGCAGTATCAATAATTGGTACACTTGTTAATCCATGACTTTTACAGAAATCAGCCATTTCTACAGTTCCGAGTCTTGTGCCATCAATAATCAGATTAAATACAAATAACTTATTTTCTGTAAATTTATATGGATTCCCCTGAACTGAGCCAACTCCTTCACCCTGTAGTACAACTCTGTTATAATTATTCTCTGTTGCAAACTGTGTAAGAATTTTTTCAATATCATATTTATCAGCTAATTCCCAATAAATATTTGATTCGTGATAACAAGCCTGTTCTCTATCAGCCTGTCTTACATTCCTACTACATACAATAAAATCAAATTTATTCTTGTTTTTCTTTAATCTATCAACTGCAAATGTGCAGCTGGTTCCATCGCATTTTTCAGTTTTGATCCATTTATCCGTACTCTGAAGATAAAACGGTGCGTTTTCAATTCTTGTTTCATCTGTTTTAACAATCCAATCTGGGAACTTTTTAGGATTATCTTTCTTTCGTCCAAATAAAAGAAACATAATTTTGCGACCAAAACTATATTTCATAATCTTTCTCACAATAGGCTTAGAAAATAACTTTGGTCTTCTGTTTGCCATTGCTTTATATTTTGCGTTTGGATCGATTTTATTTGATTTTCTTGCTGCGTCTTCTTCTAACGCATATGTAATTTTTAGTTCTTTTGTTACATCATCACCAATATTTTTATTCTCTAATTCAGGGAAAATAGTAATTGGTAATGCTAATCCTTGACTAATTACATTAAATTTGCCAAGCTTCATTGTTTTTACTTTGAACTTTTTGTTTGCAAGAAAAGCAAATCTTTCGTCTGTTTCAGGACACTTGCTATCAATTTCTATATAAACAGCAGTATCTCCCACTTTGAATTCACCCTTCTTTGCAATACACATCCATCCCAATACTCCAATAAGTTCAATATTATCAGCCCTTTCAATAGGTCTGATCCACTCAATTTTTTCTACATGTGCTAATGCTCTTTCTTTGTTATCCAAGTTCCTCTTACCTTAGTAAGTAGTGCGCACTTTATCCTATAGGAACTTTTCTAATTTTTCCTTTCTTCTAATTTTTGAATTTTGTTGGATTTTAATAGAATTTGTGTATAATAGATATGCCCTATGGAAACACAAGTCAGAGTCCTTTGTATATAAAATAATATTCTCATTGGCATTTGTATTATTTTTGTTGACTTTATTACTCTGACTTGCCTACCTGAATGATAATCCCCATCCACAATTACCATTATGAATTCCTACGAATTCGCCCTAAGATTTAATCTTCTATCTTGCTTCCTTTTGCTTTATTACAAGGTTCACACATGGTTTGATAGTTACTTATATCATCACTACCACCTTTTGATTGTGGTATAATATGATCTTTTGTCATTAATACTTCGTTACCATTATCATCAACAGCATATAAATTCAGGTGATAACTTCTATCTTTAAAATGTCTCTCTTTCGCAAAATACTTTCCTTCAATGCCGCATCTAGTGCATTTACATCCATTTGTAAAAAATGTTTGATATCTCTGGCTATTTCCTTTAACCAAATCTCCATCAAATTCTACCTTTGCAAGTCGTTTATCATTTTCAAATAAAACATCTTTTACTTTTTGTCTTGCCTCATCAATTGAATAAGTTTCTTTTCTAATTAATGTGTGTTTTGGAGCAGCTTTATACTGTTGTATTTCTAATTCAAAAACATTATCTATTCTTTCATTGCTCAATAAATCTATTAAATCTTTAATTATAACAATATTCCATGATTTTAATAAATGTCTTTTATACCATTTAACATTTATGATCTTTGTATCAAGTACTGGTGACAATGGATTATCGTTCTTTGGAAATCTTGTGTTTACGAATTCATCTATTATCTTATATTTGTCAAATAAAGGCTTTCCATCCACGTAATAATTAAATGTTAATCCTTCAAAATGTTGTTTCTTTTTAGGCATAAATAATACATCTCCTTTGATATTTTATTGTCACCATCTTATTCTCTCTTTAATGGAAATTTTTGAGCAGAAATGCTCTTAGATTTTTGACTCTAATCTTCTTTGAATAATTCACTACAATAAGGACTTAAACTTACATCATTTGCAACCTGGTTAGCCATCCTGCCAACCATCCGAAGTGATTCTCTTATAATAGTCCCATTAGGATACCGGTGTTTGTCTCCCTCCCAATTTTGAGCATATTCTATCTCGTCTTTTGCAGCTTCAAGAGATTTGATCATATAATCTATTTTATCTATCTGATTCATTTATTCTCCCATCTGATCTACAATGCTCTGTAGATTATCAACAAATTTTTGTGCCCTTTTCTTATCTGTACATTGCTTGATATTGGAAGGAACTAATGCCAATGAAGCTTCGCCAAAAATTTTATTATCAGCATATGAGTCCATAAATTGATACATCGTAATCATATCAATCCATTCTATATTTGGCTGAAAACAAATTACATCGCCTTTTTGTGGATGCAATTTCCGAACCTTAATAAGTGTCTGTTTGAATAATTTCTTTTTCTGTCTCTTGTTCATTTATTTTTCCTCAAAGCTTCTTTATAACGTTTGTCCAATAATTTTCTATAGCATTTCGATTCATATTCACGAAATAACTTTTCTTGTTCATTCATATATTCTCTTAAAGCTTTCCAACGAATAACGGCAGGATGTTTAGGATGTAATCCTGAAATAAGATACCAAAGTGCATATTCATCTTCTCTATTTTTAAAAAATTCTTTTAAATTATCTCCACTTTTTGTAGCCAAAGCCCATTGATAAATATCCATTTAGTTATTTTCCTCTCTACTCGTACATACCTTTCAAAATAGTTACAGGACAGCCATAATAACCCCACGACTGAATGATTTCTCCGGTATCAATATCAATTTTTATTGTTGCAGCTTCATGTGGAAAACCACCGTTAAATCCTCTAACATAAAGATAATTGTCACTTTTCTTTGCTCCAATAATATCTAATTGATTTCTATAGCACCATTTAGCAGCTATTTTATGTGCCAAATCATATACTTCTTTATTCATATTTCTTATCCTCAAACAATACTTTTATAGGTTTGTCTATCATCGGAATTAAAAATACATTATTATCTCCTATCAGATTATTAAATGATTTAGGGATCTCAACAAATGTATATTTCTTTAATCTATCACTGCCTAACAATTTTTTGATTTTTTCAAGATTTTCTTCTTCAGAAAATATAGTACAAGGAGCTACTTTATCCACCAATTCATAAAATTTTTGCATTTCTTCTAGTGATGTTCCTACACTGTTATTCTCCATCTTTTATCACCTCAAACTTAATTGGTAACATAGCTGTGAATCTGCTATTCATCCACGGCTTTTCATTTGTAGTGAATCCATCACTAAATTCTTCTGCTAACACAAAATCTCCGATTGTATAAACGATAGAATATCCAGTTAAATCTTTTGGAATATTTTTGTTAACATTACAAGTTTCAAGATGAATTAATTTGTTTATACAATCACGCATCACATCTTGAAAGAATACAAATGAGCCATCGCAGACACATCGTTGCATTGTGAAATACTCAAAATCTGCATCAGGATTATATTTAATAATCACATTGAAATAAGGCTTATTATCCTTATGAAAAGAAACATTAGCTAAAATTAACTCATTATCTTTGGAATAATGAGTATTCTTAAACAACTCTCGTGCATCCCACTCAATCATAGATTCATATTTATTATTCTCCATCCCATTACACTGACTTAATGCAATTCTTTCTTTTACAAATTCTAATGATTTTCCCATAAATTTTTCCTAATTACTCATTCTATCTTTATCGTATTCATACATTGAACAAGCTTCACAGTGCAAATCTTGTTCCTTGCAATCTTCACAATCAAAACATCCACCATAAATGCCACCATTTTCGTTCATCTTACAGGTATTACATTTACAAGATTCACATGATTTATCCAAATTAATCGCCCCCTCAAAAGAAACGTGGTTTTACTAGGCTTGTCCTGAATATTGTATAGGTTTTGTGACAAGCCAAGAAACCAAAATTCATATGCTTTTAGTAAAATGCTTCCGACATTGAATCTCCGAGTCTTACAAGATTCTCTACTTCCTTATCAGACATAGAATTGATTTCTTCAATCGGAAATGTTTCTTTAATTGCAAAATATGAATTATACCAATTTTCATCACAACCCATACTATTTCTTGCTGTGGTCAATACTGGTTTCTTAATATATTCTAATAATTTTTCTTTCTCAGTCATTTTTCTCTCCTTTATACTCAGAGACTCTCTTACTTCCAACCTCAAAAATATCCTTATCTTTCTCAAAACATATGTAATTCCTACCTGTGTTCAAAGCTGCAACTGCAGTTGTACAACTTCCTGCACATGAATCAAGAACCAAATCTTCTGGATTAGTGTATGTCTTAATCAACTCTTCAATCAGTGCCACAGGCTTTTGTGTCGGATGAAGTGCTGACTTTTGAATATCCTTTGCAAATGTCCATACCGACTTAGGATATCTTTCTGTGCTATCATAGGCAGTAAGACCATGTTCTCCATAATCAGTAGTCTCTTTACAGTTAGTCTTATGTTCTGCTTTGCTAACTTTTCTTGGATGTCCAGTTGTTTTTTGTGGATTATATGTTGGAAGTTTCTTATAGAAAATACAGATATCTTCGTGCGAGCGTAATGGCATTTTCTTAGCATTTAGAAATCCTGTTGGCTGTGTTTTCTCCCAAATAAGATTATATTTCCAAAGCTTACGATTGCTTTGCATTAAATCTGCAGTAAACATACCATTCGCAAATAGAATAATTGCACCATTGTCTTTAATGATTCTTTCATACTGTTCCCATAATGGTTTAAATAGAATAACTGAATCCCATTTATTTCGTGAAGTTTGTCCTTAACCATATGGAAGATCAGTACATATCATATCTATCGTTTTATCTTTTATGTCTTTCATTAAATCAAGACAATCTCCTAAATATATATTATTAGCTTTGATTTCCATAAAAATTAACACCACCTTTCTGTGAAATATTTTTCTCTAATATATTCCCATTCATCTGGCATAAAATTATATTTTGCCCTATTTATACACCATGGAATAATGCATAAATTTGATAACTCCCATGTGCCTCCTTTGGACAATGGAACAATATGATCTAATGATGGCTTCGCAAATTGTTGTTTATTTTCATTTATCCAATTATCATAAGTATGATTAAATGTGTTATCATAATAAAAATATTTTAAAAATTCTTTGTATTGTTCATCATTAAAATTTTGTGAAACCCTATCTTTATTAATAATTGACGTGAGACATTTTAATTTATCAATATTTTCAAATGATAAGAGGAATTCCAAAGAAACATTTCTATGTAAATGACCAGCCATATTTTTATATAAGCTCATTTTTGGCATCTTTTTCCCAAGATTTGTTTTTCTTCCTTTTGCGGATAATCCAATATTTTTTCTATGTTCTTCAGTAAATGGTTTTTTCTTATATCCTTTTCTTGATGTTATTGTTCTATCATCATTGTTTATTTTAATTTTATATTTTTCTAAAATTCTACCTATTCTATGATGATCCGTATGATATATTTTCGCTATTCTTCTTAACGTATACTTTTGTTTCACATATAATTGGACTATTTTTATCTCTTCATTTTTTGATATTTCTATCAATTATTTATATGTTCCTTTCATTCTTACTCAGAGTAAATCCAGATTTAATGCTGCAGCAAATCTCTTGCTCCTTTCAATGTATTATTCTTTGTTTCCAAATAACTATTGCTGTAATAAATCACATAAAAATGCATAAATTTCATCTCTTCGACCTATATAATATAGGTTATCTTTTGGATAAAACCCATGGAAAGATACATTTCATTATCTTTCTAAATAGGCCGACTGGCTATGACACCAGCCAACCCAAACATATTAACCAAGCTCTGCAATAGCTCTATCCAAATCCTCATCAGACAGATTTTCCAACGCTTCATTCTGTCTCTTAGCCTTAATTGCAAGAAGTCTCTGTTTCATTTCACGGTTCTTCTTCTCGTCTTCCTTTGCTTCCTTTTCAGCAAGCTTTACACCAACAATATACTTAACGATCTCAATCTTATTGGAGAGTTCCTCATCTTCCTTACTCTTAGTGTTCAGCAAGCTTTCCTCTTCGGATTTCTTTACCTCTGCATTCAGTATCTTGAATACAGAATCAAGGTTTGTAAGAGACAAATCCCACAGATCAATCACATTGATCAATCCTCTAAACGGAAACTGGTAATTATTACGTGTTGCTACTTCAAACAAATTTACTTCACTCATATTAATATTCTCCTTTTTTTTCATTAAAACTTAATCTTCATTATACGTTCTGTTGAACCTTTTACTTTAACAACAAGTTCTGCCCTCTTCGTCATTGAGAATCCAATACCAGAAAGCTGGTCGTCAGTGTTTTCTACATGGCATTTTGCTCCCAAAGCCTCGAATACTCTCTTATGCTTCATTAAATCATTGTCAAGAAACTCAAGATAGAATCCATTAGGCTCCTCACTATTCACACAATCCTTCAGGAAGAAGAATAAATGTCTATGTCCAATTCCATCCTGTTCATCAAAATAGTTCGGGCTATAACTGATCACTGATACAGGAACAAACTGATTTGTATTTACTCCCCAAATCTCACGACTTGTCACGGAAGAAATTCCAGAAAGTTTTTCAGTGATTGTGAAATTACCATTCTTATCAAGAGTAACTTCTGCCACCAGAACATTTCCACTTACCGGCTTATTATATTCAAATGCATAGATTTCTCCATTAAACTCAACTTCAGCCTTAAATCCCTTACTTCCTCTATTATGGAACTGATGTACAAAGAACTTGTAAACGCCTAGCTTCATATGAGTCATATCCGCCCATGTAATATTTTCTACGGCAGGCTCTCCTCTATGTGGATGAGTTACATCAACATCAAGGCTTCCACCAGTTGCATAATCATGCATTGAAGCATAATAGATATGATGACGTGGAGTTCTGCAATGTGCATCAAAATCATCCTGATTCCAATCTGTATTTGCATTCCACTGAATTGAGAATCTTAAAACTCCATCAACTGCACCACCTGCGTTCTTAACTCTTTCTTTCATTTCACTGTCTGTCATATTTCCTGAATATGCCCAGCTGAAAGGATTACTCCACTTCATCATGTTCTTAGCATCTTTATTTACAGGTGCGATCAGTGAAACCATATTCTTCTTGTGACGATTTTCAAACAGAACTTCTAATTCTTTTGCCGTTGGAAGTACATCTGATACGAATTTCTCTGCACTGATTTCTTCGACTTTAGAGAACTTCTTAGGATTTACAGCAACTTCCTTACTCATCTCATCGAAAATATCTAAACCGCCCTGAATACGTGGGGCTGCATCACGATTACAAAACAGGATATTGTTGACTGTAATATCATCAAGTTCCGCAAATCTACGCTGTAATGAATCCATATATCCTAAATCAGTCACAGTTTTCTTTGCATCCTCAAGCATTTTCTTTGTAAAAATTGCCTTTGGTCGTTTGTAATTCGCAGGAGCTACAA
>ERZ827524.285-NODE-285-length-70464-cov-6.312162_pt1 | contig 70464 bp, 65 predicted proteins | sample MGYA00519702_ERZ827524 | MGnify/ENA primary metagenome ERZ827524 (study PRJEB31778, sample SAMEA3449341) | human gut metagenome | biome: human gut; feature: human-associated habitat; material: faeces | place: United Kingdom | collected 2010/2012 ...
AGAAGGTGCGCGTGGAAGCGGTCAAGCGCATCCGCAAGGAGCTGGGGCTTCCCGTCGCGCTGCTGGCCGACACGAAGGGGCCGGAGATCCGCATCGGCAAGTTTGCCGAGCCGAAGGTCGAGCTGAAGGCGGGGCAGAGCTTTACGCTGACCACGCGCGACGTGCAGGGTACGTCCGAAATCGTGTCGATCAGCTTTGCCGGTCTGCCGAGCGACGTCTCGCGCGGGACGCACATCCTCATCGACGACGGGCTGATCGATATGGTCGTCGTCAGCGCCACGCAGACCGACATCGTCTGCACGGTCATCAACGGCGGCTTCATTTCGGCCAACAAAGGCATCAACGTGCCGGGCGTTCAGCTTTCCATGCCCTTCATCAGCAGCCGCGACCGCGCGGACCTGCGCTTTGCGGTGGAAAACGATTTCGATTTCGTCGCCGCCTCCTTCACGCGGACGGCGGCCGACATCAACTTGGTCAAAGAGGAGCTTGCGCGGCTGGGCAGCCGGGACATGCGCATCATCGCCAAGATTGAGAACAGCGAGGGCGTGGCCAACATCGACGAAATCCTCAAGGTCTGTGACGGCGTGATGGTCGCGCGCGGCGATCTGGGCGTGGAAATCCCGCTGGAGGACATCCCCGTCATCCAGAAGAAGCTGATCAAACAGGCCTACCGCGCCGGCAAGCAGGTCATCACCGCCACGCAGATGCTCGATTCTATGATTAAAAATCCGCGGCCGACGCGCGCCGAGACCACCGACGTCGCCAACGCCATTTACGACGGCACCTCGGCCATTATGCTGTCGGGCGAGACGGCCGCAGGCGCCTATCCGGTCGAGGCCGTGCGCACGATGGCGCGCATCGCCGAACGCACCGAGGGGGACATCGATTACAGAAAGCGCTTCTCGCAGGCGAAGGTCTCCGAACTGTGCAACGTGACCGACGCCATCTCCCATGCGACCTGCGCCGCAGCGCACGACCTGAACGCCGCCGCGGTCATCACCGTCAGCAAATCGGGAATGACGGGGCGGATGATCTCCAAGTTCCGCCCGCTCGTCCCCATCATCGGCTGCTCGCCGGACGAAAAGGTGCTGCGGCAGATGAATCTGTCCTGGGGCGTGATGCCGATTTACGTCGAGGAAAAGAAGAGCACCGACGAGCTGTTCGAAGCGGCCGTCAGCGCCGCGCGGCAGGCCGGCGTCATCAAGGACGGCGATCTGACCGTCATCACCGCCGGCGTCCCGCTCGGCAAATCGGGCACGACCAATATGATGCGCATCCACGTCGTCGGAGAACCGATGTAACTTCCGCATATAAAAATACGCTCCCCTTAACTTATAAACAAATATAGAATATCAAACAGAGGAATAACATACTTGTGCTTATTCCTCTTGTTTGCTATAATTAAGAAAAAGACAAATCAGAAGCTGTGGAGGTACGCATTCATGAAATGGTATAATGATATGACTGAACAAGAAAAACGAAGTTTTCAAAAGGTAATTGTTGTATGTGTAGTAGGTGCGATTTTAATTCTCATTGTTCCTATTGTTTTTCATGTTATTTTCTAAGTAAGAAATAACGCCCAGCTTGTATGTTTCACAAATAAAATAGCATAAAAAATCAATTCGTTAAAATGAAGGAGAAGCCCGCGTCGTGAAAACAGACCGCCTGTACGCCATCACCGTTTACCTGCTCAATCACGGCAAAACTCCGGCGGAGGTGTTGGCGCGCCTGTTCGAGGTCTCTGTCCGCACCATACGGCGGGACGTCGACGCGCTCTGCCGGTCGGGCATCCCCGTCGTCGCGGAACCGGGCGCGGGCGGCGGCTATTCGCTGAGCGAGCCGTTCAAACTGAACGCGCAGGCGATGAACGACGCAGACTATACTTTCATCCTGACGGCGCTGCACGGCCTTTCGACAGCGTTCGACAGCCCCGCCGTCAAGCAGACGGCGGAAAAGCTGCGTGCCCTGTCGGGCGGCCGTGCGGGCGGCGGTCTGATTCTCGACTTCTCTGTTCTGCGCGAAACCGACAGCGCGCTGCTGACGAAGCTGCAAACGGCCATTCGGGAAAAGCGGCCGGTGCGGTTCACCTACACCAACGCCGCCGACGAGACGCGCCCGCACACAGTCGAGCCGGTCGCCGTCGTTTACCGCTGGTACGCTTGGTATCTGCTCGCCTATTCGACGGTAAAGGACGATTACCGCACCTATAAGCTGGTGCGTATGCGGGACGCGGAACTGACCGACGGGCATTTCACGCGCGCGCACGAAAGCGCGGAGGTGCTGCTGCACGAAAACGACCGCCATACGCCGCCCTGCACCGAGGTCACCGTGCTCTGCAAGGCGAAAGCGCGCGCGAAGGCCGGCGAATACCTAAACGGCGTCGTCACGCGGGAACTGGACGGCGGCGACTGCGAGATGCTCCTGTACGTCGTCGAGCGCGAGCATCTCTGGTTCGGCACGCTGCTGTCGCTCGGCGACGACATAGAAGTACTCTCCCCCGTATATCTCCGCCGCCGCATCGCCGCGGCAGCGAAAAAAATAACGGCGCTGTACGGAAACGGTGACAACACGCTGTCCTGAATGCCCTGCTATACTGGTGAAAACCGTATAGATGGGAGAAATGCCCCGATGGAAACAACATCCGCATACCGCATCGCCCGCTGCGGGCTGGTCTGCTCGCTTTGCAGCGAGCGGGCAGGCTGCCCGGGCTGCCCGGGCTGCGCGCGGCGGCGCTGCTGCATAGAGCGCGGGCAAGCGCACTGCTTTTCCTGCGAAGCCTACCCCTGCGCCCGCTGCGACGGCGAAAGCGCGCGCATGCGCGCCTTCAACCTCGTCGCGCGGGAGGAGGGCCCCGAAAAGCTGTCGGCATATCTGCAAAGGAACGCCGCGAACGGGCTTGTCTATCACCGCGGCGGCCTTACGGGAGACTATGACCGCTATGCCGACAGCGATGCGGTCGTGCGGCTGCTGAAAAGCGGCCGCGTCGACCCCTACAACGCCTGCCCGGTCTACGAAGGCAGCCGCTTCCGCCTCCGCCTGATTGCGGAGGACGACGCCGAAGCGCTGCTTCCCTGCTATCGCACGCCGACGGCCGCCGTAACGGCAAACGCCGAGGGCTGCAGCTTCGGCTACGGCGCACAGACGGTCGAGGCACAGCAAAGCGTTATCCGCGGCTGGCTGGACGCCTACGCCGCGCGCGAATTCGTCCGCCTGTCTATCGTCGACAAAGCGGCGGACAAGCCGGTCGGGACGGTGGAGCTTTGCGGCGCCGGTAAAGACGGCCGGCTCCGCATCGACCTCCCCGCCGTGTACGAGCGCGCCGACTGCCTTGCGGAGATGCTGGAGACGGCGGACGCCTTCTTTGCCGACTTCGGCTGCGCGCGGCTGCTTGTGCGGTCGATGGACGAAACCGTCCTGCGCGCCGCCGGCTATACGCCCTGCCCGCAGGTCAACGGCCTTTGGGAAAAGGCACGCCCCGCGCCGGCTGAGAACGAAACCCCATAAAAGAAAAAACGGGGCCGCCGCATCATAGGGCGGTCCCGTCACATTATCGAAAAGCAAGCGGGGAAAAAGCCAAACGCATCCAATGCGATGTCCCTTCGGCGTACCGGTAAACCCTCGCTGCTGCTTCCCCGCCCGTGTCCCTTCGGGAAGCGCTTTTCTCCCTGCCGAGAGCGCCGCCCCTCGCCCCGCCGCCTTTTTTCAAAAGGCGGCGGGGCGAGGGGCGGCCGACGGGGCCGCCTTATAAGGCGGCCCCGTTTTGCATCGGACTTATTTTTTGCAGATGCGCAGCATCCGCGCGCGCACATGGTCGCTCTCGTCGAACGCACTCTCGTTGTCGCTGCGGAGCAGCGCGGGGTTGACCGAATACTGCTTGGCGACGTTCCAAAGCGTCTCGTCGCGGTCGGGATAGTAGTAAATGACCGCCTCGTCGGCGAATTCGTCCTTCGCGCTCTCCTCCATCGTCAGTTCGGCGGCAACCGTCACCTCGCGCTTTTCAAAGCCGAAAATGCTCAGCATCACGACGACCTTCGTACCCACCGTGCCGCTGCCGACGAGCGCCGAGGAGGCGCTCAGCGGATAACCGAAGCTGTAATAGTCCACATCGCCCTCGGGCGTGTTGGCGGGGAACAGTTCGTCGAACGGCTCGACGCTGTCGATCGTCGTCACGCCGTAATCGGCGATGGCCAGCACCGAATAGGCAATGTTGCCGCGCACGCGCAGGCCGCCCTCCTCCTTCACGGTGGAAGCGACGCTGACCGTAGCGATCGTGTCGAGAATCTCAAGCAGATTGGCGTCGGTCTCGACGGTCTTTTCCACGGTGAAGGAGCGCTCGGCCGCAAAAACGGGGATGTCGTAATACAGCGAATCGGTACGGATGTGGTTTTCATAGTTGGAATTGAACGCGTCGGTCACCAGCTCGAGCGGCTCGTTGGCATAGCCCTTGAGGCGGGCGTCGACCGAGAAGCTGACGGCCATGATTTTGTTCTCGCCGTAATCGTTCAGCTCGGCGGAGGCGTCCAGCGTGGCGACGCGCAGCTCGGCGTGGAAGTGCTCGCCCTCCGGCTCGTTGAACTCCATCGAAATCGGGATGGTCCGCATCACGGCGAAAACGGCGTTGTCGGTGTTTTCCTCCTCGACCAGCGCGGTATAATGCGCATTGCTGTTGACCACAACGACGCCCTCGCGTTCGAACACCTCGGGCGGGGACAGCGTGAGCGTTTTGCTCAGGATCGTCCCGATCGGCTTCGGGCATTCGATCCGCTCGGAAAAGCTGTAAACCGCCTCGACAGGGTCGATCCAGCGCTCGCTTTCGATGAGCGTGGTCTGAAAGAAGGTGTCGCTCTCCTTCGCCTCGGGCGAAAGCACCTCCGCGCCGCGCAGCTCGGTGGCCGCCATCGAAAAGGAGAGCAGGCAGCGCAGCAGCACCTTGCGCGGCGAGAGCAGGCGGCAGTTGACGTGCAGGCACTCGACGCGGACGTCGGTGTCCAGCGCGCCGCCGGTAAAGCCGTCGAGCACGAACCGCTGCGCGAAGTCCGTCGTCATCGACGCGTGCGCGAGCTTGTTCTTGTAATCGGTTTCGTACAGCAGCCCGAACACCACGCGGCCGCTGACGGTGACGCCGTCCTTGCCCGCCTCGGTCTGCTCGGGATACGCGGTCGCCTCGGCGCGGATGAGGCGGCTGATGTCGGGCGAGAGATCGGGCAGCGGATTTTCCAGCGTGATCTCCTTCTCGCTCGTCGTATGGCAGATCCGCCGCGGGAGGTAAACGGTCCTTGTGGAGGCTTTCATCTATAAAGCACGACCCTTCTTGTTTTTTTACTACATCTATATGCGCGGGAAGGGCCGGCTATGCGTTTTTTTACAGATATGCCTCGGGCGGCAGAGAGTCCGGCCCGTTTTTGCGCCTGCGCATCGTTCGCGCGGCGATGACGCCCGCGCCCAGCAGGATGAGCGCGATGACGGCGACGGCGATGATCGGCAAAGCCCCGCCCGACGCGCGCTCGATGGTCATCCCGGCGACCATCCGGTCGTACGTCTCCAGCTCGCCGGCAGGAATGCTCTTCCGCGGGAACACGACGGAGACGACCACCTGCCGCCCCTCCTCGACCGTGACGTACAGCACGCCCACAGACAGCGGCTCTTCGTATCCGGCGCGCGGATACAGCCGCATCGCAAGCCAGCGGACGCCGCCGTCAGACGTCAGCGTATGCGGCTCGGCGATGTAGCCGGTACGCTCCATCTCCTCCCGCAGTGCATCGTACTCCGCATCCAGCCGCTCCTGCGGCATATCGGCAAAATCCTGAAAAATGCTGGCCGTGACCGAAAAGAAGCACTGCGAAAAGTGGGTGCCGTGCAGCAGCGCGCAGCAATAGCCGACCTCGTCCATCAATTCGGTCAGCAGCGACACATCCACACCCAAAAAATCGCTCTGCTTATCCTGCACCGAATCCCGCGTATAGGCGACAAACACGTCGGGAAGCGCCACATACACCCCGTCGGTGACCTCGAAGCGTTCGGCGGCGGACGCCGGCAGCGCCGCCGTCAGAAGCAGCGCCAGCAGCCAAACAAGTGTTTTTTTCATCGGAATCGCCTCTCTTTCCTCTCCTTTCGCTCATTATAGCAAATGCCGGCCGGCATTGCAATAGCAAACCGTACATCGGACACATAAACTAAAAAGGAAGAGACGATTTGAAAAGGAGGAGGGATCCTGTCATGCGGTGTGGGAAGCTGATCGGCTGCTGCGCGCTGTCCTTCGGCGCGGGCGTGCTGCTGTGTATGGTTCTGCCGGCCGGCGGAATGGTGTTCGTACTCGCCGGCGGCGTGGTGGCGGCCGGCGTCGCCATCGTGCTGGACAAATAAAACCGTTCTCTCTCCCCGCCTGTACCATGCCGCAGAAAGAGCCGCTGCCGCAAAACGGCGGGACTACGCCGCCTGCGCCGGAAACCGCGCAAAGCGGCCGACTGCTTATGCACGTTTTGAGATTACATAGAAAGGCAAGGGTTGGTTTTTTTGAAAATTTACTGCTTCCGTGCGCCGCGCCTGCTGCGCCCGCTGATCCGAAGGCTGTTCGGCAAAAAGGCGAAGGAGGTCTGACCCGGCGAAAAAAACGCCGCGCCGCAGGAGCGTCCTGCCGCGCGGCGTTTTTCCGTACGTCCGTCCGACGGCGTATGAGAGAAACGCAGTCGGTCCGACAGCGCACGGAAAGCGCGGTCGGTTCGCCGGTACGCGGAAGAAACGCGGTTTCTTCTCGCCGGCACGCGAAAAAAGCACGGGCGGTTCGACGGCGCGCGGGAAAACGCGGTCGAATCGACGGCGTACAAAGGATATTCAATTCGCCCGCCCCTTTGTCTGTGCGCAGACAGGCTTTCCGCTCCCCGTCCCTGCCGAAGCGAAAATCGCGCCCGCCGCCCGAACGCGCGTCCCGCAGACGGCAGAGCGAAGCGCCGAGCGGATTTGTGCAAAATGGACATTGACATTCCCATGCGAAGCGTGTAGAATAAGCGTACAAGCAGAGTAAAAAGCCGCGCGTAAAGTGCCGCCGGAACGGGGAGTTGTCCGGCGGACGAAAAGAAAGCGCTTCTTGCGGTGCGGCTTTTGCATCCCGCTGCAATATAGCTTCATCAACGGCGCGCAGCCTGCCACGCTTCACCGTTCCTTTGAGCTATTTGTAGCTTGAAAACGAAAGGTGAGGTGTATTTTTTTGACTCGCAAAGAAAAGGAAAACCTAATCAAAATCGCCGTGACGGCCATCTGCATCGGCTTTGTGGCGATCTCCAAGTTCTTTTCGTTCACGCTGCCGCTGTTCGGCGCGTCGGGCATGAACGTCGGCTTCGGCGGTATTTTCACCGCTTTTCCGGCGTTTTTGTTCGGCCCGGTGTTCGGCGGCGTTGCTTCGGCCGCTTCCGACCTGCTCGGCGTCATCATCAAGCCGACCGGCCCCTACAACCCGATCTTTACGATCACCGCCTTCTGCGGCGGCTTCATCAAGGGCTGGATCTGGCGTCTGCTGGCCGGCCGCAACGACGGGCGCATACGCCGCGTCGCGCTCTGCCTGCTGTTGCTGCTGGGCGTCGTGGGCGGCGCGTTCCACATCGCGCTCGTCAGCGACGGCGTCACGTCGGGGCTTGTCAGCGAGCAGGCCGAGCTGCCCACCCGCGGCGCAATCCGCACGGAGGACTACAATCCGCTGACGAAGCTGGTCGTGCATCTGGCCGACTACAACAACGACGTCATCACCTATTCCCGCTACACCGGCGAAGCGGACACGGTCACGCTGCCGTCCGCGATCGTCTATCCCGACGGATACACGCTCAAGGTGACCAAGCTGGGCGAGAAAGCCTTCCCCGAGGCGGTTCTGCGCGTCCAAATCCCCGAAGGCGTGAAGACAATTGACGAAAAGGCGTTCGACGGGCTGGCCGAGGGCAGCGTCATCGTCGGCGCGGCGGGCAGCGCAGCGCAAAAAGCGGCGGAGAAGGCGGGCATCGCTTTCGAAGAGGCGGAGGTGGACGCGCAGACCGTCGAGGTGGACGCGGCCGGCGCATCGGCCGACGGCGCCTTCAAAAACAGCGACACCTTCCGCAAATATCTGGCGGGCTACATCAACTTCATCACCCTCGGGCTGGAGGGCACCGCCCTGCTCGGGCTGCTCTACATCGGCGCGGAGGCGCTCATCAACCTGCGCCGCAGAAAGCGCGGCAAGGAGGGCGGCGCGCCGCACATCCGCATCTTCGCCTCGATTTTCGGCTCCGGCCTGATCGTGACGACGATCAACACCGTCGTTCTGCGCTACTTCACGCTGCCGGCTTGGGCGGGCCGCGCCTTCTGGATTCTCTGGACGCCGCGCGCGCTCGAGGAGCTGATCGTATGCATCATTCAGGCGTATTTCATCGCCATCCTGTACGACGTATATATGACGCGCTTTCAGGATCGGCTCTGACGCGAGTAAGACAAACAACGGCGGCAAAGCCTTGCCGGACGAAAGAAACGGCGATTGTAAAACGCAGCGCTCGGCAATTTCGGAATACCGAGCGCTGCATAGACTTTCCGGCCGATATTGCGCATTTGCCGGTTGCACCGTATGCGCCCGCATACGCTCCCCGACGGGCAGCGGGCGGATGACAGCGATATCCATCCTGTCCGGCTAACCTGCTTTATAAGGGGGCAGCGGCGGGGGCTTCATCTGCGAATACGGCGAAAACGGTACGAACGCCGAGAGCATCGTATAATAAAAAGCGGCATATAGGAAAAGCGGGAGGCGGCCAAAACGCCTCCCGCTTTCGGCTTCCGGCCCCGCTTCAGGACGGAGAAAGCCGCTCCCGCTCCTGCGCAAGCAATTCCCTATAGGCGGGCTCCCGGCGAAGCGCCGCCAGCGACGCATGCTCGGTCTGCAGCAGCCAGTTGACCAGCCAGGAACGAATGTCCTCGGTTCCGTAGGTCTGCACGAGGCTATCCCGCAGGGCCGCTTCGTCTGCGGCCAGCGCCGTCATCCGTTCGCAGGCGGCAAATTCCTTTTTACGGACGCGGATGACATCCCCGACCGCCGCGCCGTCCGCCGCCAGCCGTTCGGAAAGTACGGCGTAGAGCATACGGGCGGCGATACAGAAGCAGGAAAGGCCGGCCTCCCCGCACAGACCGAACAGCGCGTCTCCCATGCGTTCCATAACCGCCTGCCTGTCCTGCAGGGGGCGCGTATCGTCATAATACACGCTGCGGGCGAGCTTGTTCGCCGCAAGCTCCAGCAGCGCATAGCCGTTGCGCTTGTTCCAGTATCGGTATTCCGGCGTATCCTTCGCAAAAAGCTGCTCGGTTTTCTGTTCGGCGCTGTATCCCCAGTTGGGAAGCTGAGACAGGAGCGAGAGTGCGCCGTCTGTGTCGCCCTGCGCAAAAAGCAGCTTCGCTTTCATATTCAGCGCGTCTATGCGCAGGTTTTCGTCGCGGCAGCCGTTCAGGATGCAGTCGCATATCCCGACGAATTCCTCCCGATGCTCTGTCAGCGTCTCCGCACAATTTCCCGCCTTGCCTCCCGCCCGGTCCCACATATACGCGTGCATAATCCGATAGTGCTGCGGATGCGCCCGCCGCGCCTGCGCCAAAACGGCGCTCGCTTCCTCAAGCCGCCCGTTCCCGCGCAGCACCCGGTACGACGCAAGGCATTGCTCCGCCTCCGCTTCGGCCGCCGCCTCGTCATAGCCCAAAAGCGCCTCCACGCCGACGCCGAAGATTTCGGCCAGCGGCAAAAGCAGCGTGATGTCGGGATAGGTGTTTTTCGCTTCCCACTTGCTCACCGCCGCGCCGGAGACGCACAGAAGCTCTGCCAACTGCTCCTGCGTGTATCCCTTGGCCAGACGCAGCCGTTTGATGTTCGTTCCGATGTTCAATTCCATAATGTTTCCCTCACAATCGCATAAGTAAGCAGGCCGGCTTCTGCTGCTATTGTACATCCGCGCCCCGCCGATTGCAAGCGAATCAGAGGCAAACGCGATTTAACCTGCGGTTGATTTTTTTAACCGCGGCGGCAGCGGATTGTCTCGGAGGGCATCCTGTGCAGGCGAACGCGGATAAATCCGCAAGGATTCTTTCCCATACGGCTTGCAAAACCCAATCCGTTCTGCTACAATGAGGATAGCTGCAAATCCGAAGAAAGGATGCGTTATGAATATGGTGTTTGCAACGGCCTCCGCAGTTCCGCGTCCCGTCCGGCTCAAGGAAGCGACCAGAGAATGGGCCTTTGCGTCCCTGCACGGCAAGTACGGCGACGAAGCGCTCCGAAACGCCTGCGTCCATCTTGACGGCGACGCGGATTTCGAAGCGTTGTCCGAGCTGCAGAAGTATGACCGCGCCGTTCGGAGGATCGCCGAAGAAGCGCCGATACGCCTCTGTCCCGAAGAGCGGATCTGCGGCGCCGCGACCTTGGGCGACGCGATATACCATGTCGTTCCGGCCAAATATAAGGGACGGCATATCTGCTCTTCCGTGAGCCACCTAACCCTTCGCTATGACAAAGTGCTCAGGCAGGGTCTGAACGCCTATGCGCAGAACATCGCCGAGCGGCTCGGCGCGCAGGACCTCTCCCCTGCGCAGACCGAATTCCTGCACAGCCTGCAAAACGTAATCGAGAGCATACGCGTCTGGCACGGCAGATACCTGGCGGCGACGGAACACGTCCGGCCGGACCTGCACAAGCTGCTGACGCAGGTCCCCTTCTCCCCCGCCCGCAATTTCCACGAGGCCCTGCAGGCCCTATGGTTCATTTTCGCCTTTGTGCGCCTTTGCGGCAATTGGCCGGGCATCGGGCGCATCGATTGGCTGCTGGGCGGCTATCTGCACAAGGACCTTCGGAACGGCCTGCTGGATCGGGACGAAGCCCGTGAGCTTCTGGCCTCCTTCTTCATCAAGGGCTGCGAGTGGATCCAGTCGGAAACGCCCGTCGGAACGGGCGACGCGCAGCACTACCAGAACCTCGTGCTGGCCGGAGTGGACGAAAACGGAAAGGAGGTCGCGAACGAAGCGACCTTCCTCGTGCTGGACATTGTGGAGGAATTGGCGATCTCCGATTTCCCGATCACCGTCCGGCTGAACAAACACACCCCGCTTTCGCTAAAGGAGAAAATCGCCCGCGTCATGCGGCACGGCGGCGGCATCGTGGCCGTTTATAACGAGGAACTGATCCTGCGGGCCCTGCAGGACATCGGCTACCCCGCCTCGGAAGCCCGCCGCTTCGCCAACGACGGCTGCTGGGAGGTACAGATCCCGGGCAAGACCGATTTCGCCTATATGCCCTTCGACGCCCTGCAAATCTTCAATCAGGCGCTCGGCCTGACCGGGGACGACGTGCCCGCATACGACTCTGCCGAAGCGCTCTATACCGCCTTCCTCGACAGACTGCGCGACACGGTGGAGGCGCTGTACCGCAGCCGCGTGCAGGAGGCATATGTATGCGCCGACGGCGTGTGGCAGGCAAGCGGCGCGGTTCCGCCCACCTCTGTGGTCAGTCTGTTCGAGGACGGCTGCATCGAATCGGCGCGCTCCTATTATGACTTCGGACCGGCGTATGTCGTGCGCTCGCCCCACATCGGCGGCGCGCCCGACGTGGCCAACTCGCTTTATGCGATAGAACGGCTCGTGTTCGAGGAAAAGAAGGCGACCCTTCCCGAGCTTATCGCAATCCTCCGAAACAACTGGGAGGGCAGCGAACCGCTGCGTCTGTATGTGAAAAACCGCTATACCTATTACGGCAACGACGCGGACGGGGCGGACGGCTGGCACACGCGGCTGCTGAACGACTTTGCGGCCCTTGTGTACGGCTGCAGCAGGAAAAGCGGCTGTCCGGTCAAATTCATCCCCGGCGTAAGCACCTTCGGCCGGCAGGTCGACTGGCTGCCCAACCGCTGCGCCACGGCGTTCGGTTACCGAAAAGGGGACATCCTCTCCGGCAACGACTCGCCGGTGCCGGGCACCGACCTCTGCGGCGCCACGGCAATCATCAAATCCTACTGCAAGGCCGACCTTGCAAAGCAGTCCTGCGGTGCGGCGCTGGACATCAAAATCTTTCCCGAATCCCTCAGCGGCGACAACGGCGTTCCCGCGCTGTGCGCGCTGATGGACGGCTTCCTTGCGCTGGGCGGCTTTTTCATGCAGTTGGACGCGGTGGATACGCAGACCCTGCTGGCGGCGCAGAAGGACCCCCAGAAATACAAAACGCTTTCGGTGCGCGTATCCGGCTGGAACGCCCGCTTCGTCACGCTGAATCGGGAATGGCAGAATATGATCATCGAGCGTTCCGCGCAGACCATACGCTGAAGGGAGGTCGTCCGCGTATGCTCCCCGTGACGAAAATCCAGCGCTTCTGCACAAAGGACGGCCCGGGTATCCGGACGACCGTGTTTCTGAAGGGCTGTCCCCTGCGCTGCGCGTGGTGTCACAACCCGGAAACGCAGTCTCCGGCGGCGCAGTTCTTTTACTGCGCGGATTTATGCATCCGCTGCGGCGTCTGCGCGGACGTCTGCCCCGCCGACGTCCACCGGCTTGCCGACGGCGGACATTCCCTCGACCGCGCACGCTGCGTCCGCTGTATGAAATGCGCCGAAGCCTGCCCGTCCGGCGCGCTGGAGGTCTGCGCCGAGCTCCTTTCGGAGGACGAAATTGTCCGTCAGGTTCTCAAGGACGCGGCCTTTTACGGCGATGCGGGCGGCGTCACCCTGTCCGGGGGAGAGCCTACCGTGCATGCCGACGCGCTGCTTACGCTGCTTGCGCGGTTCCGGCGCGCCCGCATCCATACGGCAATCGAAACCTGCGGCTGTTTCGACCCGTCGCGCCTGCCGGCGCTCGTGCGCGCGGCGGACCTGTTCCTGTGGGACATCAAGGACACGGACGACGCCCGCCACCGCCTCTACACCGGCGTTTCCAACGAAAGCATCATCGGCAACCTCAGACGCGCGGACGCGCTGGGGGCCAAAACGGTTCTGCGGTGCATCCTGCTGAAAACGGTGAATCTGGACGATCGGCACTTGCAGGCGGTCGCCGACCTGTACGGCACGCTGAAGCACTGCGCGGGGATAGAACTGATTCCCTATCACACATACGGCGTATCCAAATACGCGCATCTCGGGCTGCGCGCCGACGCGCATCGGGACTGGGTTCCGTCCGCGGAGGACATGCGCAGGGCGGAAGCCCTTTTGGAGCAGTCGGCGCCGGTCATCCGCAGTTAAAAAGCCGGACGGCGAATATGCCGTCCGGCTTATCCTTTTTACTGTCCGTTATATCGTCTATTATATCATCTATGCGGCGGACGTTCAAAGCGCCATCGCGAAGCCCGCCGCGTTCTCCCCCATGCTGCGGCGGTGCGGACGGCGTTACGCCCTCGCGCGCCGGCGGCGCAGCCAGAGGACGGTGTCCGCCACGGTGCGGGCGATGTCGCGCGGGAAAAAGCCCAGCTCCGCCGTGGCCTTGTCGTGCGAAAAGCGGTCGTTGCTCTGCAGCGTATCGATGGAATAGGCGGTGTACAGCGGACGGCGATGCACGCCGCGCGCATACAGCCGTATGAAGGGCACGGCGGCTTTGGCCATCCACGCCGGCAGCACGGGCAGCCGCCGCCCGCCGCCGCAGCGGCGCGCCAGCTCCAGCAGCTCGCGCACCTCGTAATGCCGGTTCGAGAGGATGTAGCACTCGCCGCGTCGGCCCTTGTCCGCAGCGGCTATGCAGCCGGCCGCGACGTCGCGCACATCGACGAAGTCATAGCCGCCGCGCACGCAGGCGGGCAGGCTGCCGTCGATGTACTCCCCGATCAGCTGCACGAGGTGGTTGTCCTCCGTATACGGGCCGATGATGCCCGACGGATGCACGACGACGGCGTCCAGCCCCCGCTCCCGCACGGCGGCGAGTACGTTGCGCGTGGCTTCGGCCTTGCTTTTGGCGTACCAGCCCTGCACCGCTTCAGGCGAGAAGGCGTTGGTCTCGGTCAGCACGCGCAGCGCGCCGTTTTCGGGGATGGCGTGGACGCTGCTGACATAAACCATCCGCGCGCCATATTCGGCGCACAGCGCGGCGACGGTGCTTGTCCCGTTGACGTTGACGTCGTGCATCACGGGGTCGGGCGTATCCGCGATGCCGACGATGCCCGCGGTGTGAATGACGGCGATGCGGTCCGCGCCGGCGTCCTCAAACAGCGGGCGAAGGCTGCCGACGTCGCGCACGTCGCCGTACACATACGGCAAGCCGGCGACGGGCGGCGTCTCGCCCGGGCGCAGCAGCCCGCGAACCGGCAGCCCGCGCTTATGCAGCAGGCGCACGACCGTGCCGCCCAGATGTCCGGCGGCGCCGGTGACGATATACAGCGTTTTCTTTTTCATACAAACACACATCCTTTCCGCGCAGAGCGCTTTTTAACAAACAGGGTGTTGATTTTCTTTCCTGTCTGTATTATACTCGCTTACAGAAGAAAACGCAACCGACAGAATCGACGCGTCTATTGCGTTAGCCGACATAACCGACACAAACTGTTGAAGGAAGCGACGAGATGTGAAAAACGTTACAAACGACCGCCGCACGCGGGTGACGCGGCTGCTCATCCGCCGCGCGTTCACCGAGCTTCTGCGCCGGAAACCGATCCAGAGCATCACCGTAAAAGAGCTGTGCGAGGAGGCGGGCATCAACCGCGGCACCTTTTACGCGCACTACACCGACATCTACGCGCTGCGCGACGCCATCGAGGAGGAAATGCTCAGCGAATTCCGCGCGCTGCTCACGCCGCTGGCCGAGGCCGACGCCGTCGAGCGCACGCCGCTGCGGATTGCGGAGGCGATCTTCCGCTGCCTGAAGGAGAACGCCGACCTCTGCGCCGTCACGCTCGGCGAATACGGCGACAAGCGCTTCGCGTTCCGGCTCATCGAGCTGGGGCGGGAATACTGTCTGGAAACCTACGCGAGGCTCTTCCGCGGCGTTCCCAAGCGGCAGATCGAATACTTTTACGCGTTTGCCAGCGCGGGCTGCATCGCCCTGCTGCAGAAATGGCTTTCGGGCGGCATGCGCGAGAGCACCGAGGAATTGGCCGCGACGGCGAACGGCCTGATGATGCAGGGCGCCGGCTTTCTTTCGGAGAGCGCGGGCCGAAAGGAGAGATGACAAGATGTACGATTCCATCCGAACGGCGACGGCCGCCGACGCGGCGGACTTCGCGTATGTGCTGTGCGAATCGTGGAAGGCGGCCTACCGGGACATCCTCACGCCCGAGCGGCTGGCCGACCAGACCGACCTTGCGCGCCGGACGGCCTTCTTCGAGCGCCTGCTGCCGGACCCGGGCTGCTTCCTCGCGCGCGACGGCGGCAATCCCTGCGGCATCTGCTCGGTCTCGCCCGAGCGGAGCGGCGAGCTGCCCGGCTGGGGCGAGGTGGTCTCCCTGTACACGCTGCCCGCGTACTGGGGCAGCGGGCTGGGACGCGCGCTGATGGACAGGGCGCTGGACGCGCTCGCGGCCGCGGGGTACGCGAATGTCTGCCTGTGGGCGTTCGAGGCCAACGGGCGCGCCTGCCGCTTCTATGAGAAATGCGGCTTCACACGGGACGGCGCACGCAAGCACAGCCGCTTTGCCGACGTGCCGGAAATCCGCTTTGTGCGGAAAAACGTTTTGGCGTAAAGCCGCCTCTCCACGAGCGCCCGCCGCGCACTGGACTTAAGTCCCGTGCGCGGCGGGCACATCCCGCTTCATCCGCACACAGACAGGAGGTTTGTCTATGCTTCTTTATCACGGCAGCGCCGCAGGCGGGCTTACCCGGCTGACGGGACAGCCCTGCGTTTACCTGACCCCCTACCCTTGCTATGCGCTCTGCTATATCCGCGACCCGAACGTCAACTACGTCACCTGCGGCGTAGACAAGGACGGCGTCGTGCGGTACGACGAGAATTTTCCCGAACAGCTTCGGACGCTTTACGCCGGCCGCAGCGGATGGCTGTATCGCTGCGGCGAAGGGGACGGCGCGCCGATTCAAACGTCGCAGACGCCGGTGGACGTGCAGGCCGCGCAGTACATTCCCGACGTCTACGCCGCGCTTCTCCGCTTTGAGGAATCGGGCGAACTGGCCGTCAACCGCTGGGAAGCGCGCAGCGAGGCCGACAGGCGCGCCGTCTGGGAAATGACGGTCCGGTCTGTCTGCAAAAACGGCTACCTCGACGCCGCAACAGAAAAAGCCGCCTTTTACCGCCGGCATTTTCCGTCCGCCTGCGCGTTTGCCGCCGGACTGCTTCCGGCAGAGCGGACGGCCTTTGTCTGCGCATGGGAAAAAGCGCACCTGCGCTCCTGAATGACGGACGCTTTCCCCGCCGGTATCTTCAGCGCCCCAGCCGGCGCGTTTTTCACCGACAAAACAGCCCCGACAGCGGCTTTGCCGCTGTCGGGGCTGTTTTGTCGGCTTGGCCCGATGGAGCCGGAACCGCGTCAGAGGATATAATCGGTGATGCAGTCGTACCAATGCACATATGTGCGGCCATTGACGGTCAGCCGCTCGTTCTGCGGAAGCTGCTCGCTCCAAGGCTTTCCGAAGCGGTCCAAGGCCCAGTCGTCGCGATTGAAGCGGCGCCAGAGGACCGTCCGCCCGCTCGAATCCAAAAACTGCTCGGACACCACGCCGTTGTTGTAGGTCTCAACGTCCATCACGCACACCGTGTCATAGCGATTCCCGCCGATGGCGACGGTATACCTGCCCACGATATCCAGCAGGAAATCGCACTCCGCGCTCGTCACGACGCTGCCCGCGCGGCGGATGTCGCCCTTGGGGGCCAGGTTGGTTTCGTTGCCGATGTTGTCCTCGCCGAAGCCCCAGTTCGGCAGGAACGCGTCGCCGTCCAGAAAGGTCACATAATCCCGCACCTCCCCGTCGTCCCGGAACGCCGCCAGATAGCGGCAGTGCGTTTCGGTGAGCTGCGCGACGAACCTGCGTTCGACGGTCTCCCGCCCGCCGCAGGCACTTTCCCGCGCCGTTACCTCCACGCCCTCGATGCCGTGGACCCGCGCGCGGCCGGTCGTTTGCATTTCAAACACGCGGCTGCATCGGCGGGAGGGGAGGTCGTACATCCCCCATGTCAGCCTTTCGCCGAGCCTGGGAATAAGGAACCATCCCATCAGCTCCTCCCATTTGACCGAAAACGGCGCCGCATCGACGGCTTCGATTTGATAATCGGGAAGCCGTTCGGGCATCTTTTTCATACTGCTTTCTCCTTTCGTTCGTTCGGCGCGGTACGGATACGGATATTGCGCCCGGAAGCGGCGCTTTGCCGCGTGCAGCCTGCTTTTGACCGTCCCGACCGGGATGCCGAGCCGCGCGGCGATTTCCGCCTGCGGCAGCTCCCTCCAGAAATACAGGTACAAAAGCTGCCTGTCCTGCTCGCCCAGCAGCCGCAGCGTCTCCCGCACGGCATACGTCTCCGTAACGCCGTGCCGGCCGTCCGACAGGACGCGTTCGGCCGGCGTATCGACGGGGAATTCAAGCAGCGATGCCTTTTTGCGGAAGTAATCGGTGCATTTGTTCCGCGCGACGCTGAGTATCCACGCTTTGAAGGCATCTTTGTTCCTTAGCTGCGGAAATTTCCGCCAAGCCGTCAGATAGACGTCCTGCAGCACGTCGTCCGCGTCGGCTTGCGACCGCAGGCGAAAGCGCACAAAGCGTTCGACAGCCGTCCGATTTGCAGCCAGAAGGGATTCAAATTCCTCTATTCCCATATACCGCACCTCCTTTTTTGCAGGCCGAACCGCGCCGTGCGGTCCGGCTTCGCTTATATAGACGGTTTCCGCCGGTGAAAGGTTCACGCGGACGGGCGCCGAACGAAAAAAAGCCGCCGCAAGCAATGTGGCTTGCGGCGGCTTTTGCCGCGCGGTTCGAACAGATGCGCGGCGCGTTCGGCCGGATTTTCCCCGGCAGTCCCGCCGCCGTACGCGCGTCCGGCGCTATATACCCTGCCTTTATGGAATTTTAATCAAATCCTGAATTATCTCACCAGCCAACCGCAAACCTGCCGAGCGCGAGTTCGGCCTCGTGTGCTCTGCCTCTATGAAATTCTGATTAAGTCTTGAATTATCTCACCAGCCAACCTTAATCCTGCCGAGCGCGAGTTCGGCCTCGTGTGCTCTGCCTTTATGAAATTCTGATTAAGTCTTGAATTATCTCACCAGCCAGCAATAAACCAGCCGAACTCGGGACGTAGGAAACAGACGCGGGGACGCGTTCGCCGTCGGTGCGGCGGGGAAGCTCGCGCGAATAGACGCACTTCACGCCCGTAATGCCGCGCTTTTTCAGCTCATACCGCATCACGCGCGACAGCGGACAGACCGAGGTGTCCTCGATCCGCGATACCTCGAACGCGCCCGCGTCGAGCTTGTTTCCCGTCCCCATGCAGGAAATCACCGGCGTACCTGTGCTTCGGCAGGCTTCGATAAGCGCCAGCTTGGCGGTGACGGTGTCGACGCAGTCGGCGACGTAATCGAACGCGGTGAAATCGAGCGGAAACGGGTAGAATTCCACCCGCGCCTCCGCGCGGCAGGCGGGATGGATGTCCAGCACCCGCTCGCGCATAACCTCGGCCTTCGGGCGGCCGACCGTCGAATGCAGCGCGACAAGCTGGCGGTTGATGTTGGTCTCGTCGACGACGTCCGCGTCGACCAGCAGCAGCCGTCCTATGCCGGCGCGGGCCAGCGCCTCGGCGGCATAGCTCCCCACGCCGCCGAGGCCGAACACGGCCACCGCCGAAGCCGCGAGCCTGTCCACGGCCTCCCGGCCGAGCAGCCGGGCCGTCCGTTCAAACGCGCGCATCTACCGCTGCACGCGGCCGCTGCCGCCGTTTCTGACCAGCGACTCGACCTCCGCGGCGGTGGCGATGTTGCAGTCGCCCTCCACCGTATGCTTGAGGCAGGAGGCGGCGACGGCGAACTCGATGGCGTCCTGCGGCGCCTTCCCCTCCAGCAGCGAATAAATCAGCCCTGCGCCGAAGCTGTCCCCGCCGCCCACGCGGTCGACGATATGGATGTTGTATTTGGTCGAGAGATACGCCTGCCCGCCGGTGTAAAGCATCCCGCTCCAGCCGTTGACCGAAGCCGAAACCGACTCGCGCAGCGTGATGGCCGCCGCCGTCAGGCCGAAGCGCTCGGTAAGCTGGCGCGCCACGTCGGCGTAGCCCTCGGCGGACAGGGTGCCGCCCTCGATGTCCGACCCGCGCGCGCGGATGCCGAACACGTCGGCGCTGTCCTCCTCGTTGGCGATGAGCACGTCGACGTAGCCGCAGAGCTTTTCCATCACCTCGCGCGCCTGCTCCCGCGTCCAGAGCTTTTTGCGGTAGTTCAGGTCGCAGGAGACGGTGACGCCCTTCCGCTTGGCCGTTTCGCAGGCGTCGAGCACGATGGCGGGATTTTCGCCGCCGAGCGCGGGCGTGATGCCGGTGAAGTGGAACCACGAGGCGCCGTCCAAAATGCGCTCCCAGTCGTAGTCGGCGCGCGAGGCCGTCGCCGCGGACGAGCCGGCGCGGTCGTAAACGACGTTGGAGGGCCGCTGGGACGCGCCTTTTTCGCAGAAATAGATGCCGATGCGGTCGCCGCCGAACACGATGTCCGACGTATCCACCCCCCAGCCGCGCAGATAGTTGCGGCAGGCGACGCCGAGCGGATTGGCGGGCAGGCGGGTGACGAACTTCGCCTCCGCGCCGAGCTGGCTGAGCGAAACGGCCACGTTCGCCTCGCCGCCGCCGTAGACGGCGTCAAAGCTTTTGGCCTGCAAAAAACGTTCGTAGGACGGCGGCTGCAAGCGCAGCATAATCTCGCCGAAGGTCACTGCTTTTTTCATCTTTGACAATTTTCCTTTCTCGTATTCCTTTACGCTGCACGCCGGATTCATTCGGCGGCGCGTTTTCTGCTTCTCAGCTTTTCCTCGACCAGCAGCAGGTCGTCCGGCGTATTGACGCCGCAGAACTCATCCGTGCCGCGCAGGCAAAGCCCGTTGACGCGTCCGCCGCGCCGCAGCAGCAGCTTGGGTACGTCGGTGAGGTAATATTCGCCCGTCGCCGCGCTCGGCTCCAGCTCCTGTAAGCAGGCGAAGAGCTTTCCGGCGTCAAAGACGTACACGCCGCCGTTCAGCTCGCGGACGGCGCGCTCGGCCTCGGACGCGTCCTTATACTCGCGGATGTCGCACACGCGGCCGTCTGCGCCGCGCAGCACGCGGCCGAAGGGGGGCAGCTCGCCCGATTCGTAATAGGTCAGCACGGTGCAGTCGTTGCCCTCGCGCCGGTGAAGCTCCAGCAGCGCCAGCAGGCTCGACTCGCGGACGAGCGGCATATCGCCGTTGATGACCAGCACGTCGCCGTCGTAGTCCGCCAGCAGGTCGTACGCGGCCATCACCGCGTCGCCCGTCCCCTTCTGCTCGCGCTGGAACGCGAAGGTATAGCCGGGCAGATGCGCCTCGATGGCCTCTTTGTAAAAGCCGACGACGATGATTTTATCCTCCCGCGGGAGGAACGACGTGTAATCCAGCACATAATCCAGCAGCGGCCGTCCGTCGGCGCGCACCATACACTTGGGGAGCTTCAGCTCCTCGCTGTGCAGCCGCTTGCCCTTGCCGGCGGCCAAAATCACTGCTTTCATCCGAAACGATCATCCTTTCCGATTCCGAAAAATACGGATTTTTTATGCGGCAAGGCAAAACCTTTTCCGCACCTGCCGCATATCCTTGCAATGTATGGGATATCCGTACACCTGTCATTCTATTATCATTTTTGCGTTTTGTCAATAGCGTTTGCAATTATTTCTCCCCGCATAGGATCGATACGGAAAGGAACTGATTTGCCATGATGGAAAAAGCGACGGGCTTCCCCTACCCCCGTTCCGTTTTCGCCGGCTCGAACACGGCCGACGGCTTTGTATCCCAGTTTGACAGCCTGCTGCGCGGCTGCCTGCGCGTTTACATACTCAAGGGCTCGCCCGGGTCGGGCAAGAGCACGCTGCTGCGCGCCGTCGCCGCCCGCGCGCGGGCGGAGGGCGAGCCGTACACGGAGATCATCTGCTCGGCCGACACGAACAGCCTGGACGGCGTCATCCTGCACGGCCGCCGCACCGCCGTCATCGACGGCACCGCGCCGCACGCGGCCGAGGCGGTATACCCCGGCGCGCGCGAGCGCATCCTCAATCTCGGCGACTGTCTGGACACGCACGCGCTTTTTGAAAAGCGGGAGGAGATCATCACCCTTGTCTCCAAGAAGTCGCGCCGCTACAAAAACGCCTACGCGCTGCTGAACGCAGCGAACACGCTGCGCGGCGCGGCGATTGCGAATCTGTCCGACGCGCTGCTCGCCGGCAAGCTGCAAGCCTTCGCCGCGCGCTTCTGCCGCCGGCTGCCCAAGGACGGCGCGCCCTTCGAGCTGCTCTGGCCGCGCTACGCGCGCACGGCGGACGGCGAGGTGGAGCTGGACGTCTTCGACCCCGTCGAGCGCTATTCGATCATCGACGCGTTCGGCGAGGGCTTCCTGCTGACCGAAGCGCTTGCGCAGCAGGCGCGCGCCGAGAGCGTTTCGTTCGTCGTCACGCCCGACGCGCTCAACGCGCGGAAAATCCGCTCGCTCTACTTCCCCGCCGCCGGCGTCCTCGTCTCCGTCGGCGAGGGCGAGGGCAAGCGAATCAACATGAAGCGCTTCATCGACCCCGAAAAGGAACGGGAAACGCGCAGACTGAACCGGCTCTTCCGCAAGGGCAGCCGCCTGCTGCTGGACGACGCCGCCGAAGCGTTCGCAAGCGCGCGCACGCTGCACTTCGAGCTGGAGGACATCTATGTGGCGGCGATGGACTTTGAAAAGGCGGGACGGCTGCGCGACGCGCTGATCAACGAAATCTTCTGACGCCGTCATAACGGCGCGCACAGGTAAATATACATAAAAACAAAGAAAGCCGGACGGGCCGTATACAAGTCCGCGAAAGAAAGGAACGGTCGTTACAGAATGACAAAAAGCAAACGCGAAAACCTCTATTTTGCCGTCGCGGTCTCTGTGGCGGCGGAGATCGCCGCCTACTTCCTGCTGGCGCTGGCGCTGTCCTATTTTGCCGCGGGACGGAGCGACCCGGCCTCTATGGTCGGAATCGCCGCCTACGCCACCGTGTTTCTCACCTTCGGGCTCGGCTTCGTGTTCGCGCACTGCTTTGCCAAGGAAGGAAAGCTGAAATGCGCGCTGCTGACCAACGGTTTGTTTCTTGTGCTGCTGGTGATACTCTCGCTCATCGCCGGCGACGGCGGCACAATGGGCGACGCGCTCGGCGTTTACGGCACGGCGGTGCTGGCCACGCTCATCGGGCTGCTCGCGTTCGGGCTGCGGCGTCCCAACGCGGGCAAGCGCATCAAAAAGCTGCAAAGGCGCAGGAGCCTTTGAGCGCCGCTTTTCCCTCTCCCTATCCCTCTCCCTCTCCGTCTGCAAGAAGCGTCAAAAGCGGAGGGTCTCGCCGGATGGCGAGACCCTCCGCTTTTGTGCGGCGGCGCAGTCTTCGCGGGGCGCTGCCCCGCACCCCGTTCAGGGGACTTTTTGTAAAAAGTCCCCTGAAAACCCCCAAAAACTTTTGTTTTGGGGAAAAACTGCTTTCGGAATAAATCGAGGGATTGTCGCAGACAAGAAGGGCCTTGCTGTGCGGCGAGGCCCTTCGTCTGTTATTTAGCCGTCAGAAAATACAGAAACAGCGCGCCGGCGACCAGCAGCGCGGTCACCAGCAGGCAGAGCAGCTTTTGTCTCATCTCCTTTCGCATCGGCTACACCAGCTTTTCAAACAGTTCATTAAGCCGGTCGATGTCCGCCTTCGCCGTGGCTTCCACGGCCTCATAGGCGGAGCGGAAGGAGCCGGCCGGCATCGTCGTCAATCCCCGCACCGTGGCGTTCAGATTACCGACGAGCAGAATCTGCCCGATGTCGCAGCCGCGCGTAGACAGAATCAAATCCAGCATTTCCATTGACGCATCGTCCTGCACATACTGATAATCGAGCACATTGTCGAAATATTCCTTGCGCACCGTGTCCATCGAATAGTAGCCCATGCACTCCAGCACTGCGCCGGCGAACTCGGCGTCCTCCGTCGAGAGCGTGTTGGGGATGCACAAAGCGGTGGCGGACCACGCGCCGACCAAGCTGTAATATTCCGTCTGTGTCTCGTCCAGCATCGGAACGGGCAGCAGGCCGTAATTGCCCTTCATTTTCTGCAGATTGATCAAGTCGGCAATGGAGGTGGAGAGAAACAGCTCGTTGCCCGCAGCGAAATTCTCCATCGTCAGCAGAGACGGCCATTTCACGACGCCGAAGTAATCATCCGCCGTAATGTAGTGCAGGTCATCCTGCACCAGCTCTATGATCTTATCGGCGATGCGCGCGCTGCGCTCGTTGTACATTGTGAGCTGCAGCCTGCCGTCCGCGTCGAATTCGGCGATGCGGGAGCCGGAGCCATAAAACAGATTCCAGGTATCGCCGTCCTGTCCCGCCCAGCCGACCTTATCCTCGTAGGTGATCTTCCCGTCGTCATTCAAATCCTGCGATATGGCTTTGGTCATCTCGATGGCCCTGTCGACAGTCCATGTCCCCTCGTGCACGAGCGGATACGGATCCTCCAGCCCATACTCGTTCAAAACGTCTTTGCTGTACACAATACACGCCGTTGCGTTCTTGGCCTTGAAGCTCATATCCCCATTGACAAAATACAGCTTATCGCCGAACGAAACGTCGGCATTGAAGGAGTGGTCCCACCACTCGGCCTCCAGCCCGTTGAGCGTGGAAACGTCGTACAGATTATACAAAGCGCCCTCGACGGCAAGCACGCCGCAGTCGTACAGGCAGGGATTGATGACCTGATATTCCTGCGAGCCGCCGGCAAGAATCTCCGTGCGCACGGCCTGCTGCATCGTGCCGCCCGGACGCTTGACGTCGTTGTACACAAACTTTTCGACGATCTTGACGTTCAGATAGTCCTCCACGAGATTGTTGCGTTCGGCGATTGCATCGTTCACGCGCGCGGCCATTTTTTCGTCGGTGTAATTGTCCGCATATTCTTCGTTCTTTGTATACTCGGTTTCGACCTCGCCTTCGCCGTTCGCGGCGGCGGTGAGTATGGTCAGCGTGCGGCCGCCGTAGTCCCTTTTTTCAACATAGTCCCCAATCGTTTTTTCGGCGTCCGGCTGAGACGCCGCAGAGGTCGTTTCGCCGGGCGCGGAGGACGTGCCCGCCGCGCCCTCTCCGGCGCAGGCGGCGAGAGTCAGCATAAGCAGCAGCGCCGTCAAGCAGCATAAAATCTTTCGCGGGTTCATGGATAACACCCTTTCTTCGCTTTGCCCAAAGGCTTTCGGACATTTGCGGCGAAGCCGGCGGTCTGTTTTCCTTTCGGCAAAACGACAAAAATAAATATACGGCCCTCTGTGATAAACAGCATACGAGAAGCAGGCATTCGGAATTTGCGCTTATGTGTTTACACGGTGGGTTCTGCTGCAGAGAACCCACCGTGTCTTCATCACGGCGATCGGTTGAGGAACAAGCGCCGCGCCGGCAGCAGACAGCGAACGCCTGTCTGACGCGCGCCGCTACGCCAGCTTCTCGAACAGATCGTTGAGCCGGTCGATGTCCGCCTGCGCCGTAGCCTCCACGGCCTCATAAGCGGAGCGGAAGGAGCCGGAATCCATCGTCGCGAAGTCGTGCAGCAGGTTGTGGCAGTTGCCGACCATAAAGATATTGCCGATGTCGCAGCCGCGCGAATCGAGAATCAGCTCGAGCATCTCCATCGAAGCGTCGTCCTGCACATACTGGTAGTTGAGCACCTCGTCGTAGTACTCCTTGCGCACGGTATCCATCGAATAGTAGCCCATGCACTCCAGCACCGCGCCGGCGAACTCGGCGTCCTCCATCGAGAGCGTGCTGGGGATGCAGAGCGCGCTGCTGACCCACGGATTGATAAAGCTCTCGTAATTATCCTGCTCCTCGTCCAGCTTCGGCACCGGCAGCAGGCCGTAATTGCCCTTCATCTTCTGGAAGTTGATCAGGCTGCCGAGCGAATCGGAGAAAAAGAGCGCGTTGCCCGCGGCGAAGTTTTCCATGCAAAGCTCCACCGGCCATTGGGTGACGCCGAAATAATCGTTGGCGGAAATGTAATGCGCGTCGTCCTGCACCAGCGTCATAATCTTCTCGGCGGCGCGGGCGCTGCGTTCGGTATACATCGTCAGCGACAGCTTGCCGTCCGCGTCAAACGCGGCGATGCGGGAGCCGGAGGAATAGAACATATTCCAGCAGTCGTCAAGCTGGCCCTCCCAGCCGACCATATCCTCGTATGTAATCTTGCCGTCCTGATTGAGGTCCTGCGATATCGTTTTGGCCATCTCGATGGCCTTGTCGATGGTCCAGGTGCCCTCGCGCACCAGCGTGTACGGATCCTCCAGACTGTATTCGGTCTGCAGGTCGCGGTTGAACACGACGATCGCGGTGCTCGACTTGCTCTGGAAGCCCATATCGCCGTTTGTAAAATACAGCTTGTCGCCGAAAGACACGTCGCCGTTGAAGGTGTGATCCCACCAATCGGCCTCCAGCCCGTTGAGCGTGGAAACGGTATAGAGGTTGTACAGCGCCCCCTCGGCCGCAAGCGTGCCGCAGTCGTACAGGCAGGGATTGATGACCTGATAGTTCTGCGAGCCGCCGGCGATGATCTCGTTGCGGACGGTCGTCAGCATCGTGCCGCCCGGACGCGAGGTCTCATGCAGACGCTGCTCGACGATCTCGACGTTGAGGTATTCCTCCACGAGATGGTTGCGCGCCTCGATGGCGTCGTTGACGCGGGCAGCCAGCTTCTCGCCCTCATAATTGTCCGCATACTCGTTTTTCACATACTCGGTCTCGGACTTGTTGTCCGCATTCATACGCGGGCTGAGGATGGTAAAGGTGCGCCCGCCGTAGTCCTTTTTCTCCACATAGTCCTCAATGCTCTTCTCCGCGTTGGGCTGCGACTCCGCGGAAGACGTGCTGACGGGTGCGGAGGACGTGCCCGTCTCTCCCCCCCCGGTACAGGCCGCGAGGGTCAGCACAAGCAGCAGCAGCGCCGTACAGCAGCATAAGATTCGTCGTATCTTCATGAAAACACCCTCCTGTTTGTTGGTGACTCTATTTTACCATTTTTGTTTGCACATTTCAATCCTTTTGTCACATTTTCCTAAAATCTTTTTTCGCAAGAAGACGAAATAATCCTTGCAAAAATGCGTAGAATATGCTAAAATAAGAAAGAGTGCAGAATGAAAGAGGATGTGTTTGATTCGTGGCAAAAAAGGTCAAGGAGGGGCGCAAGCTCAAAAGCCTCCCCCCCTACAATAAAATTTCGCCGTACATTATGGTGCTGCGCAACGACGCGCAGAACTTCATCCGCGACTCCATCAACGTGGATAAGGCCGAGGAATACATCCGCAAAAAGCGCGCCGAGGGCTTAAAGGGCTTCGGCATGCTGCACCTGCTGGTGGCCTCCTACGTCCGCACCGTGTCGCAGCGGCCGGGCATCAACCGCTTCATCCGCGGCCAGCGGGTTCATGCGCGCAACTGCATCGAGGTAATGCTGACCATCAAGAAGGAAATCGCGCTCGACTCGCCCGACACCTGCCTGAAGCTGATCTTCCGGCCGGAATTCACCGCCGACGAGGTCTACGCCGTCATCCAGAACGCCATCGAGTCCAGCCGCGGCGACGAGACCGATTTCGACGGGCTGGCGAAGGCGCTCAACTACATACCCGGCCTGTTTATGAAGGCGACGGTCTCGTTTTTGAAAACGCTGGACTATTTCGGCTGCATTCCCCGCAAGCTGACGCTGCTGTCGCCCTTCCACGGGTCGATGGCGATCACGTCGATGGGGTCTCTGGGCATCCCGCCGATCTACCACCATCTGTACAACTTCGGCAACATCCCGGTGTTCATCGCCTTCGGCGCAAAGTACTACAAGAACGAGCTTAAGCTGGACGGCACGGTCGAGCGCAACAAATACATCGATTATACGGTCGTCACCGACGAGCGCATCTGCGACGGGTTCTACTTCGCCTCCGCGCTCAAGGTGCTCAAGGACTGTCTTTGCAACCCCGACAAGCTGGACACGCCGCCCGAAACGGTGGTGGAGGACATCCGCTGACGCGTTCTTTTGCGCGACTCTTTTCCCCGTTTGCCCCGCAACATTCTTTGTAAAGGAGCAAAGCGTATGAAAAGGATTTTGGTCTGCCTGCTCTGCCTGCTGCTCGCCGTCTCCGCGGCGGCCTGCGGCGGCGCATCCTCCGGCGAAAGCAGCGGCGGCATCTCCCCGCCGCCCGAAACGTCCGCCGGTGCGGAAAGCGCCGATGCGGCAGACGTCTCCGTCGTTTCCGAGGTTTCGAGCGAATCGGACGCTTCGGATGATTCGGATGTTTCGGACGAGCTTTCGGCGCCCGACGACGTTTCCGCCGCGGCGCAAAAATCCACGCCCTCCGAGCGCTACGACGCGATGACGGCGCGTATGATGGAGGGGAACCTGTATTTCGCAATCCGGGGCAGCGTGCTTGACTCGGAGATAGAGGTCGCCGTCGCCGAGCGCGGCGGCGTGACGTCGATGCGGCAGACGGTCGGAGACGAATCCGCCTATACCGTGGTCAAGGGCGACGTCGCCTACGTCTTCGATATGCTCAGTCCGTATTATATGCGCGTTTCGACTGCCGAGCTGGGGATGAGTGCGGGCGACAACACCCGCTTTGTCGCCGAGGGCCGGGAGGCCATCGACGGAAAAACCTATGATTTCGTCATCCGCGAATCCCTTGAGGACAGCAGCCAGCATTTGACCTATTTCTTTGACGGCGACACGCTTTTCGCCATCCGCGCGACGGTCCGGATGGACAGCGTTACAATGAACGTGCTCTTCCGTGTCACGGCGTTCACGGACGAGATTCCCGAGGATATGCCCTTCGAGGTGCCGCAAGGCTATACCGAATATGTCGAGGAACCCTATGAAGCGCCGGAATTCCCGTCGGAACTGCCCGAATTCACCGTCGGCACGCTTTACAGCGTCTCCACCTCCGCCGCGCAGTGCGGCTTTGTCTACATCTTCACCGAGCGCACCGACTGCGACGCGTACATCGAAGCGCTCAAGGCCGACGGCTTCCGGCCGGTCGCATGGAAGGAAAGCGGCGTGTTCGCCGCAAGCAGGGACGGCATTCTGGTGACGGTTTCGTATGCGGCCGGCGCCACGGTGATCGCCTGCATCCGGCCGTCCGACGTCTTTCTGGACGAGCGGGCCGGCTTCCCGAACGTCCTGCCGGCGTTCACCGCCGGGACGCTGTATCTTGCGGGTACGGAGGACGACGCCGCCATTTTCGGCTATCTGCAAACCACGCAGGCCGACTACGACGCCTATATCCGCCTGCTCACCGAAGCGGGCTTCGTCCGGCAGGAGGATGAGGAGGAGGAAAACCTGTTCACGGCGGTCAACGATGCCGGCATCGTCGTCATCGTCTACCATCTCCACGGCGTCACGACCGTCTGCTGTATGACAGCCCAAAGCTCGCTCTGAGAGGACGCGCTTGCCCTTGCATAGAAGCTGCGCGGAAAACGACGGTATTTCTTAAATAGAAATAGAACCAAGAAAAAAGGAGAAAAGAAACGTATGAAAAAAGCATTTATCCTCTTGCTCTGTCTGCTGCTCGCGCTCGGCGCGGCGGCCTGCGGGAACGGCGGCGATGAAAGCAGTGCGCCCGCCGGACAGTCGGCTGCGGAAAGCAGCGAACCCGCCGAAGACAGCAGCGCACCCGCCGAGGAAAAGACGCCCTCCGAGCGCTACGACGCGCTGATGGCGCGCCTTGCCGAGGAGGACGTATACCTCGCGCTCGAGGGCGAGTTTGCCGGGATGGAGATGAAGACCGCCACCGCCAGACGCGACGGCGTCCTCTGCACCAAATCCGAGATGCTCGGCGCAGTCTCCTATGTCGTGGTCAAGGACGGCAAAAGCTATTCCTTCGACCTCACCGAGCCGGTCTACATCGTGAGCGACGAGGAAGAATCGACCCTGCCGACGGACGACACGGTTTTCATTTCCGAGGGGACCGAAGAGCTGGACGGCAAGACCTACGACTGCGTCGTTCGCGCAGCAGCGGAGGACGAGACGCAGACGATGACCTTCTTCTTCGACGGCGATGCGCTGTACGCGATCCGCTACACGATGGCGCTGGGCGACACGACCGTCGATTCCCTGCTCAGCGTCACGGCGCTTTCGGACGAAATCCCGGACGACATGCTTTTTGACATACCCGAGGGCTACACCGAATACAGCTTTTCGGATGACGACACCAGCGTAAACGAAAACGCCGAATTCCCGTCCGAGCTGCCCGAATTCACCGCCGGCACGCTGATGATGGCGGAGGAGGTCGGCGGCGAATACACATTCGCATACGCCGACACCACGCAGGCCGACTGCGACGCGTATATCGCGGCTCTTACGGCCGACGGCTTTACGGACGTGGGGCTGGAGGACGTGTTCACCGCTACCAAGGACGGCATGGTCATCGCGGTTTACTTTTCCGAAGGCGTGACGGCGATCTCCTACGCGCCCCTCATCTAAGCCCACCCCTTCCGCATTCCGCGCAGGCGGACCCGCACGGGTCCGCCTTTTTGTTGTTTTGTCAAACGGCGTCCTATATGGAATGCAATTTTTCGGTAAAAATAAAGGCTTGTAATTTCTGCAAAGTCTGGGTATAATAACCATAGGGATAGTCTAATCTAACCGTATGGCGCGAAGGCGGGGTGTTCTCTTGACAAAGAAAAAGTTTTCCGTGACCGGCATGAGCTGCGCGGCATGCTCGGCCGCGGTGGAAAAAGCGGTCGGCCGGCTGGACGGCGTGGAAAGCGCGCAGGTCAACCTGCTGGCGAAAAGCATGGTGTGCGTATACGACGAATCGAAGACCGGCGCCGACGCCGTGATCGCGGCGGTGGAAAAGGCGGGCTTCGGCGCCGCCGAGCTTGCCGAGCGGGATCGTGCAGCCGCGCCGAAAAAGGAAAAGGCGACGGCGGGCGACGGCTTCACCGCCATCCGCACGCGGCTTTGGGTTTCGATTGTGTTTCTGGTGCTGCTGATGTATGTGTCGATGGGGCATATGCTCGGCCTGCCGCTGCCGGGCTTCCTGCATGGCACACAAAACGCGCTGCCGTTCGCCTTTCTGCAATTTCTGCTGACGCTGCCGGTGCTGTACGTCAACCGCAAATTTTATTTTAACGGCTTTCGGGCGCTGGCGCACCGCGCGCCGAACATGGACTCGCTCGTGGCCGTCGGCTCGGCGGCGGCGATGCTGTACGGCGTCATCGCCATCTTTATGATCGGCGCAGCTCTCGGGCGCGGCGACTGGGACACGGTCGAGCGTTACCGCACCAACCTGTACTTTGAGTCGGCGGCGATGATCCTGACGCTGGTCACCGTCGGCAAATTCTTAGAGGAGCGCTCCAAGGGCAAGACCGGCGCGGCGATTGCCAAGCTGCTCGACCTCTCACCCAAGACGGCGACCGTGCTGCGCGACGGCGAGGAGCGCGTCATCCCCGCGGAGGAGATTCTCACCGGCGACGTCGTGCTGCTCAAGCCGGGCGAGCGCGTGCCGGTGGACGGCGTGGTGCTCGAGGGCAGCTCGGCCGTCGACCAGTCGGCGCTGACCGGCGAAAGCATCCCCGTGACAAAGGACGAAGGCAAGGCCGTGATGTCCGCCTCGGTCAACATGACCGGCTTTCTGAAAATCCGCGCGACCCGCGTCGGACAGGACACCACCCTCGCCCGCATCGTGGCGCTGGTGGAGGAGGCGTCCTCCAGCAAGGCGCCCATCTCGAAGCTGGCCGACAAGGTCAGCGGTATTTTCGTGCCGGCGGTTATGGCAATCGCGGTCGTGGCCGGCGCGGCGTGGCTGCTGGCGGGCAGGAGCGTGGAGGACGCGCTGAACGCCTGCATCTCGGTGCTGGTCATCTCCTGCCCCTGCGCGCTCGGACTGGCGACGCCGGTGGCCATTATGGTTTCCACCGGTCGCTGCGCGCAGATGGGCATTCTCATCAAATCCGCCGAGGCGCTGGAGCTGCTGCACGCCGCCGACACCGTCGTGCTGGACAAAACCGGCACCATCACGGTCGGCAAGCCCTCGGTCACCGACGTCGTGGAATGCGCGCCCGAACGGCTGCTGCCGGTCGCTGCGGCGCTGGAAAAGAAAAGCGGGCATCCGCTTGCCGACGCCGTCGTCCGCTATGCGGCCGACGCTGAACCCGCCGAGGTGAGCGCGTTCACCGACGTCACGGGCAAGGGCATCCGCGGCATAATCGACGGCCGGCCCTGCTACGGCGGCAGCGGCGCGTATATGGAGGAACTGGGCGTCGACGTCTCCGCCGTCCGCGAGCAGGCGCAGCGCTTCGCCGAGGACGGCAAAACGCCGCTGTTCTTCGCCTGCGAGACCGAACTGCTGGGCGTAATCGCCGCCGCGGACACGGTCAAAGAGACCAGCGCCGCCGCAATCCGTCGTATGAAGGCCGACGGCTGCGAGATCATTATGCTCACCGGCGACAACGAGACGACGGCCAACGCCGTCCGCCGGAAGCTCGACCTCGACCGCGTCATCGCCGACGTGCTGCCGCAGGACAAGGAACGCGTCGTCCGCGAATTGCAGGCCGAGGGGCGGAAGGTCATTATGGTCGGCGACGGCATCAACGACTCCCCCGCGCTCGCCCGCGCGGACATCGGCATCGCCATCGGCAGCGGCGCGGACATCGCGGTCGAGGAGGCCGACGTCGTGCTGATGAAAAGCGATTTGAACGACGTTCCCACGGCCATCGAGTGCAGCCGCCAAACCATGCGCAACATCAAGCAAAACCTGTTCTGGGCCTTCTTCTACAACACGCTCGGCATCCCGCTGGCGGCCGGCGCGCTGTATCCGGTCTGGGGTATCACGCTCAACCCGATGATCGGCGCGGCGGCGATGAGCCTCAGTTCGCTGTTCGTCGTCACGAACGCGCTGCGGCTGTATCGGATGCGCTGCGACGTCCCCCGCCGCTGAAAAATCCGCATTTCGCGCAAGGTGCGAAATCTGCACGCTTCGCGGGAAATATACAACGCAAACGAAGGAAGGGAAACGATATGCAAAAAATCATCCGCATCGACGGCATGAGCTGCGGCCATTGCAGCGCCCGTGTGGAAAAGGCGCTCTCGGCGCTGGGCGACGTGAAGGTCAGCGTGGACCTGAAGGCCGGCACGGCGGTGGTCGAAAGCGAAGCCCTGCCGGACGACGCCGCGCTCCGCGCCGCCATCGAGGATCTGGGCTTCGACTGCCTGTCGATTGAAAACGCGTAAAATTTACAATTTGCGCACAGAAACCGCGGACGAAATGCGGTATACTGAAAATATCATATTGTGTTCTGACGCATGAGGGTTCGTCCCGAATGGAAAGGCATCGACGACAAGCTGCAAGCAGCAGAAGGGGGGACATGCCGACCGCATGTTCCCCTTTTTTCAACCGAAAGGAGCGAAAAGCGATGGAAAACCGAATCTCCGTCGTGACCATCATCGTCGCCGACAAGGCGGCGGTGCCGCAGGTCAACGCCTGCCTGCACGAGTACGGCAGCCACATCATCGGCCGGCTGGGCGTGCCCTACGGCGAAAAGGGCGTGTCGGTCATCTGCGTGATTATGGACGCGCCGGGCACCGCGGTGAGCGCCCTTTCGGGCAAGCTGGGGATGCTCGCGGGCGTTTCCGCCAAAACGCTCACCGCCAAGGTCTGACCCCCTGCCCGTTCGGAACACAAAACGGAAAGGAACAAGGTAGCAAATATGAAAAAGATCATTTCCCTGCTGACCGCAATGCTGTTGCTGGTCACATTGCTGGCCGCCTGCACCGACGGCGGCACAGACGAAAGCGGCTCTGCCGCGCCGAACGGCGATTCGTCGGCCGCCGGCGCCGAGGAAAGTACGGTTACGGAAAAAACGAGCATCCGCATCGGCGGTCTGAAGGGGCCGACCTCGATCGGCATGGTCAAGCTGATGGAGGACGACGAAACGGGCGAGGCCGCCAACGACTACGAATTCACCGTCGCCGGCTCGGCCGACGAGCTGACGCCGCTGCTCATTCAGGGGAAGCTGGATATGGCCGCCATCCCCGCCAATCTGGCCTCGGTGCTCTACAACCGCACGGAGGGCGCCATTGAGATTCTCGCCGTCAACACGCTCGGCGTGCTCTATATCGTCGAAACGGGCGACAGCGTGCAGTCGCTGGCCGACCTAAGAGGCAAGACCGTCTACGCGACCGGCAAGGGCTCCACGCCCGAATACACGCTGCTTTACCTGCTGGAAAAGGCCGGTCTGGACCCGGAAAAGGATCTGACCATCGAGTTCAAGAGCGAGCCGACCGAGGTCGTCGCGCTGCTGAAGGCGCAGCCCGACGCGGTGGCCATGCTGCCGCAGCCCTACGTCACCGCCGCGCAGGCGCAGGTGGAGGGGCTGCACATCGCCGTTGACCTGAACGAAGCGTGGGAAGCCGCGGAAACGGGCAGCAAGCTGCTCACGGGTACGATCGTCGTCCGCCGCGAATTCGCCGAGGCCAACCCTGCGGCCGTCGAGGCCTTCCTGACTGAATACCGCGCCTCCACCTCGTATGTGAACGAAAACGTAGCCGAAGCGGCGCAGCTCGTGGAAAAATACGGCATTGCGGCCGCAGCGATCGCGGAAAAGGCCATCCCCTACTGCAACATCACCTGTATGGAGGGTGCGGAGATGAAGGCCGCGCTGGAGACCTATCTCGGCGTGCTGTATGAAAAGAACCTCGAATCTGTCGGCGGGAAATTGCCGGATGATGCGTTTTATTACGAAAAATAAAGTGCGCCTGCTGCGGGCAGGCGCGGTGCTGCTGACGCTGGCCGTCTGGCAGGCCGCCGCGTGGCTGATGGGGGGGGGGCTTCTCCTCCCCCCCCCCGCAGCGGTGCTGCGCCGTCTTACCGCGCTCGTGCTCGAGGCGGATTTCTGGCGCACGGTGCTGTTCTCCTTCGCGCGGATCACGGCCGGCTTCCTGCTGGCGTTTCTGGCCGGCGTACTGCTCGGCTTCGCCGCCGGCCGCGTCCCCGTGCTGGAGCATCTGTTGTGGCCCCTGTTTTCGCTGGTCAAGTCGGTGCCGGTTGCGTCGTTCATCGTCATCAGCCTCATCTGGCTGTCGGCGGCGAACATCTCGGTGTTCATTTCCTTCCTGATGGTGCTGCCCATCGTCTACACCAACGTACTCAACGGGATGAAAAGCGCGCCGCCCGCGCTTCTGGAGATGACGTCGCTTTTCGGCGTATCTTCCCCACGGCGGCTGCTGCTGGTCTATCTTCCCGCCCTGCGGCCCTACCTCTTGTCGGGCTGCGGCGTCGCCATCGGGCTGGCGTGGAAGGCGGGCGTCGCCGCGGAAATCATCGGCATCCCCGACGGCTCCATCGGCGAAAAATTCTACTTCGCCAAGGTGTACTTCGCCACCGGCGACCTGTTCGCGTGGACGGCGGCGGTCGTGTGCATCAGCGTTCTGTTCGAAAAGCTGTTCCTGTTCCTGCTCGGCAGGTTTTACGCGCGTCTGCGCAGGCTGTAAACGCCAAAGCCCCCCAAACAATGCCCCCAAAACTCGCAGAAAGGAAGCTCTCGCCCTCGGCGGAAGCTGCGGTCGCTTTTATGGACGTCACAACCGAAAACCTCTCTGTCTCCTTTGGAGAAAAGCAGGTGCTCCGCGCGCTGTCGCTCACCTTCCCCGCCGGAAGCTGTACGGCGGTGATGGGCCCCTCCGGCTGCGGCAAGACGACGCTGCTGCGCGTGCTGATGGGGCTGGAAAAAACGTACACGGGGTGTGTCTCCGGCGTTCCCGAAAAGCGCAGCGCCGTTTTTCAGGAGGACAGATTGCAGGACTTTTACAGCGCGCTTATGAATCTGCGCCTGACGCTGCCCGGCGTCAAAAGCGACGCGCTCCTGCGCGAGCTGGCCCTGCTCGGGCTGACCGAGGACGACGCGCGCAAGCCCGCGCAAAGCCTCTCCGGCGGGATGAAGCGCCGCGTGGCGCTCGCCCGCGCAATGCTGGCGGACAGCGACATCGTTTTCCTCGACGAGCCCTTCAAGGGGCTGGACGAGACGACGCGCGCGCGAGCCATCGAATACGTCCGCAGCCGCCGGAACGGCCGCACGCTCATCGCCGTCACGCACGACGAGCGGGAGGCGCTTGCGCTCGGCTGTACGATCCTGCGGCCGGATTTCGCCGCTTCCGCCGTCTCTATGCAACAAAACGGTTGACAAGAAGCGCGTTTTGTGCTAAAATAGACAAGTTACAAGGGCCATTAGCTCAGTTGGTTAGAGCAACCGGCTCATAACCGGTCGGTCCCGGGTTCGAGTCCCTGATGGCCCACCAGGAAAAAGCGAACCTTTGTCTGCCGACAAAGGTTCGCTTTTTCAATGATGTTTGCCTTTGGCAAATGATGTAAGCTGCGCCAATAATGTTCACTTCGTGAATAATGTGTACCTGACGGTACATGATGGCAAACATCGCATCCTTGCGACCATCGGGAGCAACATCATTATGCAAAGCATGACATCATATCGCCGGAGGCGATACATCGTTGAAAAGCATAAAATCCCAACGCGTCGGCATAAGCGCACATCGAACGTCAAAAAATTCCCCCTTCCCTGTTTCCACAGACGTGCAGTCCCACTGCACATCGGTGCCCAAATGGGTCGTCCGCTTCGGCAACGTCCTGCCGCAAAAAAACGCGCCTCGGAAAACGAAGCGCGTTTTTTCGTCTGCGCCAAGGCGGCCTCTTTTCGGCCGGCGGCGCAGACGCTCTCCTCGGCAGGGGGCGACGCCGGCGTAAACCGTCCTTGCCTGCCGGCGAAAAAGTCCTCAAGCGCAGCTTGCTTGAGGACTTTTCCCTATTATACCGGCTTTTTACCGGCCTGCGGGCCGCTTCAGCAGCAGCGGTCCACCGACAGCGTTACCGACGCGCTGTTGTTGGCGGCATTCGGGTCGGGCGTACTGCTCGTGACCGACGCGGTGTTCTGGAACGGCGCATTCGCGCAGGCGCTCAGCATACCCGCAAGCTGCAGCGAGACCGCCTCTCCCGGCGCCAAATCGCCGACGTTGACGCTTCCCGTCCACGGGCGCCATGTGCGGCTGCGCTCGTCATAATAGCGGGGATCGCACAGCTCGGCGGGCATTCGGTCGGAAAGGACCACGCCGACGGCCGTGGACGGCCCGAGGTTGCGCACCGTGAGCGTATAGGTGACAAAGCGGCAGCGCTGCGCGGGATCGGGGAACGCGGCTTTGCGCAGAACAAGGTCGGCTTCCGGCGGCGCGGGCTGCACCGGCGTCACAATCGTGACGGTATTGTTGCTCTCGTCGGGGTCGGGCGTCGTACTCGAAACGACGGCGGTGTTGGTCAGCAGTCCGCCGGCCGTCGCGGACACGATGCCGCGAAGCTGCAAAAAGACGGTCTGACCGGCGGGCATCGTCCCGAACGCATAGGCGCCGTTCCAAGGGAGCCACGCCAGCCCGTCAAGGGTATACTCCGGCTCGGAAAGGCCGGCGGGCGTATCCGACAGCACGACGTTTTCGGCGCTGTCCGGGCCAAGGTTGGAAACGGTGAGCGTATAAACAAGCACGTCGCCCGAAGCCGCCGGCGTCGGGTCGGCGGTTTTGGTGACGGCTACGTCCGCCTGCGGACCGGCGCTCACCGCGGTGGTCACGGTATCCGTATTGTTCGAGGGGTCGGGGTCGGGCGTCGCGCTGCCGACGGTGACGGTATTGGTCAGCGTGCCGGACGAAGCGCTGACGACGGCGCGCAGCAGCAGCGTCACAACGCTGCCCGCCGGCAGATCGCCGAGCGCATAGGGACTGACCCACGGCCCGTAGGTGACGCCGCCGTCGGTCGAAAGCTCCGCGTCCGTAAGGCCCGACGGCAGCACGTCGGTCAGGACGGCCTGTCGCGCGGTCGAGGGACCGGCGTTGGCGACGACGATGGTATAGGTCAGGCGCGCGCCCGGCGCGACGGGGTCGGGGGATGCGGTCTTGCGAACCGAAAGATCTGCGGCCGCGCCCGCAGGCGTGACCACCGTCGAACGGTTGTTGTCGGGATTGGGGTCGGGCGTGTCGCTGTCGACAATCGCCGTATTGACCAGCTCGGCCGGCGGGTCGGCGACGACGTCGGCGCGCAGAAGCAGCAGCACGACGCTGCCCGCCGCAAGCGTTCCCAGCAGATACGCGCCGGTGTACGGCTGCCAGCTTACGCCGTTATCGGCGGAAAGGAAAGCGTTTTCCAGTCCCGCAGGCAGCGCGTCCAGCAGACGGACGTTGACCGCGTCCGCCGGTCCGGCGTTGGCGATTTGAAGCGTGTACACAAGCTGCCCGCCGGCAGTCACAACGGCGGGGAAAGCCGTTTTCAGCACCGACAGGTCGGCGCTCGGCAGGATGGGCGTGACGACGGTGTCGCTATTGTTCGACGGATCGGGGTCGGGCGTCGCGCTGCTGACGACGGCCGTGTTGGTCAGCGCGCCGACAGCGGACGACCGCAGCAGCGCGCGGAACAGCAGCGTTCTGCTGCCGCCCGCCGCCAGCGTGCCGAGCGTGTACGGGCTAACCCACGGCAAATAGGTCGCGCCGCCGTCGGTCGAGAACTCGGGGTTCTCCAGCGCGACGGGCAGACTGTCGACAAGCGTGGTCTCCAGCGCGTCGGAGGGACCGAGGTTCTCAATGGTAACGGTATAGCCGAACAGCTCGCCGGGCTGCGCGACAGCCGAGGCGGCGGTCTTGACCACGGCGAGGTCGGCCGCAGCCTCAACGGGCGTTTCAATCGTGTCGGTATTGTTCTCAGGGTCGGGGTCGGGCGTATCGCTGGAAACGGTGACGGTGTTGGTCAGCGTGCCCGTAAACGACGGGTTTATCCGCCCGCGGACCGTCAGCAGGAGACTGCCGCCCGCCGCCAGCGCACCGGCGGCATACGAGCCGGTCCACGGCATGAAAGCGCCGCCCTGCACGGAAAATTCGGCGTTTTGCAGCGCGGCGGACAGCGGGTCGGTCACGACGACGTTCTGCGCCGCATCCGGGCCGGCGTTGGAGACGTTGAGCAGATAGGTCAGCGTCTCTCCGGCCGTCGCCGGGTCGGGCAGCGCCGCTTTCCGCACCGAGAGGTCGGCCGACGTTCCGACGGCGGTGACGGCCGTGTCCGTATTGTTCGAGGGGTCGGGATCGGGCGTATCGCTGCTGACCGCAGCGGTATTGGACAGCACGCCGGCGGGCAGGTCGACGACGGCGCGCAGCAGCAGCGTTCGCAGCGCGCCTGCGGGAAGCGTGCCGAGCGCATAGGGACTGCTCCACGGCGTAAAGGTAATTCCGCCGTCGGTCGAAAGCTCCGCGTTCGATAGGCCGGCGGGCAGGTCGTCGGTCAGAACCGCATTGACCGCCGGGTCGGGGCCGAGATTGCGAACCGTAATCGTATAGACCAGCAGCGTTCCCGGCGGAACGGGACCGCTTACGGTGGTCTTGACGACCGAGAGGTCGGCCGCGGTATTCACGGCGACGAGCGCGGTATCGGTGTTGTTGGATAGATCGGGGTCGGGCGTATCGCTGGAGACGGTGACGGTGTTGGTCAGCGTACCGAAGGCGTTCGGAGAAACGGTCGCGCGCAGCAGCACCGCCGCCGTCACGCCCGCGGGAAGGACGCCGAGCGAAAGCGCACCCGTCCACGGCTGCCAGACGGCCCCGCCGTCAAGCGAATATTCCGCGCCGGAGAGCGCGGCGGGCAGGCTGTCGGTCAAAAGGACGTTCTGCGCGTCGCCGGGACCAAGGTTGGCGGCCTCGAGCGTGTAGGTCAGCAGACCGCCCGCAGCGACCGGGTTGGGCGCGCCGGCTTTGGTGACGGCAAGGTCGGCCAGCGCCGCCACCGCAGTCACGTCGGTGTCGGTGTTGTCAGACGGGTCGGGGTCGGGCGTGTCGCTGCTGACCACGGCGGTATTGCGGACCGCACTTCCCGCCGAGGCGCTGACCGTGCCGCGCAGCAGCAGGACGCGCGCTTCCCCTGCGACCAGATCGCCCGCCGCATACGGACTGACCCACGGCGTGTAGGTGACGCCGTTGTCCGACGAGACTTCCGCGGCCAGCAGCGCGGCGGGGACGGCGTCCTCCAATACCACGCGCTGCGCCGTGGACGGTCCGGCATTGGCAATCGTGATCGTGTAGGTCAAGAGCTGTCCGGGCGTGACCGGCTTGGGCGCGCCCAGCTTGACGACCGACAGGTCGGCCTGCTCGTTGACAACAGTGGCGGCCGAGGAGGTGTTATTGGACAAATCCGGGTCGAAGGTGGGCGACAGCACGCTCGCGGTGTTCGGAATGGTACCGGTCGCGGCGGGGTCCACACGGCCGCGCAGCAGCAGCGTCACAACGCTGCCTGCCGGCAGATCGCCGAGCGCATAGGGGCTGACCCACGGCGCGAACGTGACGCCGCCGTCGGTCGAAAAAGCGCCGTCCAGCAGCGCGGCGGCCAGCGTATCGCTCAAAACCGCGCTCTGCGCCGTATCCGGCCCGAGGTTTTCCACCGTGACGGTGTACGTCAGCAGCGCGCCCGCATCGACGGACGGCGGCGCAGTCTTGGTCACGGCCAGATCGGCCGTCGCCTGAACGGGCACGACGACGGTGGAGGTATTGTTGGACAGGTCGGGGTCGTCGGTCGTCGTCTGCACCTCTGCGGTGTTGACGACTTCGCCGCTGCCGCCGGTAAAGACGCCGCGCAGCAGGACCGACGCGGAAAAGCCGGACGGCAGCGTCCCCAGCGGCAGGCTGCCGGTCCACGGCTGCCAGCTCGCGCCGCCGTCGAGACTATACTGAACGTCCGCAAGCTCTGCGGGCGGCGTATCGAGCAGTACGACGTCCGCGGCGGTATCCGGCCCGAAATTCTGCACCTTCAGCGTATAGGTGACGGTTTCACCCGTCGTCAGTGCGCTGCGGTCGGCCGTTTTATCGACCGCAATATCGGCGAGTACGGCTGCGACCGGCAGCAGCCAGTCCTCGACCTCGCCGTCCGAAGCGGGGCCGACGGAGGCGGCGTCCTCCGCGCCGGGCGTGGAGGCGAGCGCGTCGGTCGTCAGCCGCAGCCGCAGGAACGTCTCGCCCGGCGAAAAGTCGGCGCCGGCCGGCACGGCGAAGCGCAGCACGACGGTCTGCACGCCCGGCGCGCTCGGCACAATGACGGAAGCGGCGGCTTCCTCCGCCGAAAAAAGGCCGTCGCGGTCAAAATCGATCCAGCCGTAAAGGATGGCATCGCCGTCGCTCTCGTTGACCACAGTCACGGGCAGCGCGTATTCGGCGGCGCCCGGCGTAAGCGGCGGCAGCGGCAGCACCGGCCCGTCGTCCTGAACGCCGAGCACGAGGTCGTCGCCGGTCGCGTCGGCGTTCTGGTAAGCGTCCGGCTCCGCCGTGACCTGCGTTCCCAGCGTCAGGCTGCCGATCAGCTCATGCCGCGGCCCGTTGCTGGCCAGCAGCGTATTGTAATTGCCGGGGCCGTTGCCCGCGCCTGCGTCGGGCGCGTCACCGTAATCGACGCGCACGGTCGCCTTCGGACACATCGTGCCGTCATTGAAGCTGGCAAAGTATGTCGTGGAGAAGGGAACGCCCGTCGCGGTGTTCCCGACGTGGGTATACTTGTAGACCGTGCCGTCGTTGTTGGCAATGGCATAAATCGTGCCGGTGCTGTCGATGGCCAGCGCGCCGAAGGAGGCGTTGGGATTCGGCGCGGAGGTGGTCAAAATCGTCACCTGTCCCGTCGTCGGCACAACACGGGCGAGCACGCCGTTGCGCTGCACGCCGTAAAGATTGCCGTCGGACGGGTCGTACACCCAGTCGCTTATATTGAGCGCGGCCGACATCGCGGTGCCGAAGTTGGCTGTCTGCTCGGTGTAGCCCGCGGCAGGATTGACCAGCTTAAGGAAGGTGGCCGAATTCGGGCGCAGGTCGACGGTATAAAACCGATTGCCGTCGTTGATGAACAAATAAAGGAATCCGTTCGCGTCAAACGTGCCGGTGTTGTAATTGCCCGCCGGCAGGCCGGTCGGACGCGGAAGCTGAATCAGCCTCCCGCCGGCCGTCACGCGGACGAGCGCGTTCGTCGTCTGGTCATAGCCGTAGATATAATCGTCCAGCGGGTTGTAGCCGATTGCGTTGACGTCGTGCGCCGGCGAGAGCGCTCCCTGCAAAACGGAAAGGCCGGTGACAAGGTTGATGTTATACCACACGGTCGGACGTCCGACAAACTGGATCATCCTCGTGCTGCACATAAGCGGACTATCGGTCGCGTCGTGGCCGAAGCTGACGCCGGAAATCACCGCGCCGTTTGCCACCTGCGCGGCGGTGACGGTCACGCTCTGCTTGCGCGCGGTGTTGGACATCGTAAACCCCGCGGGCTGTGTAAACAGCGTCGGCGGGCAGCCGCTTCCCGCCGTCACCGGCTCATAGACCGTATATGCGCCGGCGGCGTTGACCGTCAGCGAAAAGCTGCCGTCCGCGCCCGTCCGTACCTCGGTGCAGCCGGCAGAAGCGTTGTATAAAACGACAGCGACGTTGGCGAGACCCGGCTCGCCTGCGTCGTACTGTCCGTTATGATTGAGGTCGTTATAAACGACCCCGGTTATCGTTGCAGCCATATGCTTGCTCCTTTGTTGCAAAAAACTTTAGGGTTTCCCGTACCATGATATGAAGCGGCGGCATCGGCTGTCCGGCGCAGAAACACAAAACGGGACGCGCGCCGTTTTGGCGCACGCCCCGCTTTGGAGTCCGCAAGCCCTGTACCCCACAAAAAAGCGGCCGCCCGCTCCACACAGCCGTCCGCCGCTTGCCAAAAAGAACGCCGCCTCGGTGCAGCCCTTAAAACGCACGAAAACGGCGGTAAAGCGGTATTCGGAACGCCTTATCATCCCCCGGCCTTCGCTCAAAAACGCCGCCGCCCGGGCAAAACCGCCGCAGCACCTCCGTCTGTCCGCAGGGGGGGTATACACCGGCCGCGCAAGCTCTCCCCATTTGCCCGGCGGCGGCATACAAAGCACATAAGCCATAGCACTGCGCCCCGCATCATTCGAGCCTTCCCCGCCGTCGCCGAATCAGTCCCGTGCGCAGACGTCCGTACATACGCTGTGCGAGCAGGACGACCCGACAAGGCTTCCACCCGCACAAACCGCACAAACCGTACGAACCCATACAACACATAGGCACGAGTGAAAGCGGCCGCAATGCTTCGTAACGTTGAAAAAAGGAGAATCCACGGACAAATACCTGTCCGCTGCTTCCCCCTTTCATCAAAATCGCCGCCATTTTTCACCGCCAAACCGTACCGAATAAAAAACAAAGCCGAATGCGTTCGGATATATTTTACACTAAAATCGGCGCAGAAAACAGATTTTCCATCCGAACAACACTTCCCCAAATTCATCGCGCAATTCCAATTCGCATAAAAAAATACCTTCCAACTGCGTACATTTCAAAGCAGGCTGCTGTCTGTGTGGATTATCCCTTCCGTTCCATTATTAAAAAGCGCCGCAGCAAGAGCATAGGGAAAGCACTTCTCTTTCCGTAAAAATCACTCGTTTCTGTCTGCGGCATGAAGAGCGCTACTTGCTTGTTGAAAATATCCCGTACCTTTACGCAAACTGGCAGTTATGCCTTTTCGTGTACTATACGTTCTGTCTATTCTATAATAGTCCCTTCTGTTGATAAACCGAAGTGTGATGCGGCATCTATGCCATTTCGTGCAGCCGTTGCAAACGAATGGCGGGGACATTTGTCACAAATTACTTCTTGGAAATCATTGCAGTCGGAATTGCACTTCTCGCACAATCTACAATTACGATAACGCCGATTGCAGCAGGTTGGACTTTTACATTTTGTGTAATACTTCAACGCGTCAATTACAAACTCCTCTGCTTGGTCGTTATGCAGTTTTTGGGAAATGTAAGCTAATATTTTTCATATGAAAATTTATACTTAGGTTTTTGATTCGGTTTTCTTCTTTCATAATCTCTCTGACCATTTCGTAATTGCGTTTTCCCTGCTCAAAGCTTTGCGCATACGGATGGTTTGAGCGTGGGACGGATAAGCGCCGGTTTCATCAATCTGATCAACAACATCCCTTTGTGCTTTTTCTTCAAGGATACGAAAGCTCTGCTGCCGGACATAGTTTGATTTTTCCCGAATCAACAAATTCGAACAATTCCGAAACAAGGTTTGTTCGTCGAATATCACGTCGACTCCGATTCTGGCTTTGTCCTTCGTACTCATCGAGGATTTATCTTGATGTTTTTCTTCCCGACTTCTGTGTAATTTGCGCAGAAGTTAAAGCAGAACATTTTCCCTGCCTTTTCATTGCTTCCGGCTTCATCTTATAAGCAAAGGCTCGTTCGCTTGGCAGAGGGGCGCGGCAGTCCGCTCCCATCTGCGGACGGCTGTCCTCCGCCTGTCTGCGGCGGCCATCTCTTCTGCCGCCCACCCGCGTACAGCCGGCAAAGAAAAAACGTCCCATTATGCGTCTTTTTAGACCGCCTTTTCCTCTGCGCTTGCAATAACGCGTCCAAGGACCAAACATTTCGGTTTCGCACCGCGCATGCCTACCGGGCTGCGACCGCTGCGGGGCCATACGGCCCCGCAGCGGCCGCAGCCCGCCAGACACTCGGACATCCGAGCGCACGAACATACGAATTTGCCAAAGCGCTATGCCGCATTTAGGGAAAGGCGGCTCTTGCCGCGCGTAAAATGCGACGTAAGGTCAGGCGGAAAACTTCATTAAAAAGCTGCCTTGCAGTATGAAAACCCGAATCGGCAGAAATAATGCTTTCGATAAGGGCGCCGCCTTATCCGGCCGCTAACGGCAAAAGTCCGCCGCCTCCAGAGCGTATATGAACACTGCTGCCCAAAGTAAACAGCACAAGCGAGAGTAATGTAGAGACAACAAGCACCCAAATAGCAGCCAGTATCATACCGCACATATACATTCCCCTCCCCTTATACATATGGCGACACATATGGCGGGCTAAAAAAGGCAAAAAAAGTTCCTCGAACAACAGTTCAAGGAACATTTAACAGTGGCTCCCCATACAATAGACAATCCGAACCGTGCGCTGACATATCTGACGGTGCGTGTATTGAAGCAAGCATATCGGAGTAAGTGACCTGCTTACAATCTCGTACATTATAATACACAACATATTTGTCATCGAATACATATACAGCATTGATAAATGTATCAACGATTTTACGCCGAAATTGGATGTCCTCTACATCGCCGGAGCAAAAACCGCGCAGGAATGTTATAATTTCATCGACTGTGATGCGCGCCTTACTGGTAATACGCAATTGCGCCAATTCGTGTTCCAATTCAGACTTAGCAGCTTCCAATTCCTTAGCGCGCGCGTTAATACGATCGACAACCGATCGAACCGTTGTATGCATCAGACTTTCGGCACACTTGTCCAGTTCGGCGTCCAGCTTTACGAGAGACATCTCTTTTTCTTTTATTATCGACGCATCAAACTCTTTCTCATACTGCTCCACGACTCGCTCCGCAATATAACCGATGCGATCTTCACGCAGCACATACTCAACCGTCTTCTGGCAAACCGCGCGTTCAAGCTGTTCTTTTTTCTCGGATTTTTTATCACAGTCTTTATAACGTTTACGCTTGTGGCAGGTATAATAATAGTGTTTCTCGTTTGCGCGACCCGTTCCCGAGTCGCCTGTCATCTGCGTACCGCAATGACCGCAAAACAACTTACCGCGAAGCAGCCATTCCACTTCGGATGTTTTCATTCCCCTACTCCTTTTTGTCGCTTCATTCCTCTCTTGGCATTTGTCATATAATGCTCTGGATATGATCGCCGGACATTCCCGCGGAATATCGCCTTTATATGTATAATCACCGTAATACATAGGGTTGGTCAATATCCTAAAAAAAGAATTTGATGTATAGAGTTTTCCGTTTTTTGTCCGAAACCCCCGCGCATTGAGTTCCTTTGCGATCTGTGTTTTCGTTTTTCCGTCGGCAAACAGCGTATAGATCAGTTGGACAGCCGGCGCGGTCTTGGAGTCGATATGCAGCTTGTGATCCTCGCCTACCACATACCCGAGCGGTATCTGCCCACCCGTACACAACCCTTTCCTTGCAGTCTCACGCATACCGCGCGCTGCGTTTTGTCCAAGCTGCTTGGAATACATTTCCGCCATTGCCTCCAGCACCGCTTCGAGAATGATCGATTCATCTCCGTCACCGATTCCCTCCGTAACCGAAAACACGCGCACACCATTCTTTTTGAGCTTGGATTTATAAATCGCAGAATCGTAGCGGTTCCGCGCAAATCGATCCAGTTTCCAAACGATTACAGCTTCGAACTGCCGCTTGGCGCTGTCTGCAATCATCCGTTGGAAGTCGGGACGCTGATCGCTTATACCGCTGATGGCTCGGTCGATATATGCACCGACAATCGTCATACCCGCCCGCTCTGCATAAGCGTATCCCTCTCGAAGCTGCCCTTCGATAGATTGCTCCGTCTGCTTGTCGGAGGAATATCTTGCATAGATGACTGCGTTCACTGATGTATGTCTCCTTTTATAAGCAAAAAAAATAATAATATTTTCGAAACCCCTTGACATACGTACGAATACGTGTTATAATAAATACAGAAAGTGAGGGGAGAGCGCGTGAAGCTAAGCGAGCTGTTGAAATTGTTCAGCAAGAACCAAATTAAACTCCTGCAGCATGGGAAACGGCACGACATTTATTATAGTCCCATCACCGGCAAGAAATTCCCCGTACCCAGGCATGCAAAGGAAATTGCAGAAGGAACATTAAAGAGCATCAAAAAGGACGCGGGGCTTGAATAAAGCCTCCGTCCGACACCATATACTACTCACGGAGGGCTGAAAAATGGCAAAATATATTTATCCGGCAATCTTTTCAAGAGAGGGTTCGTTTTACAATATTCGATTTCCCGATATAGAAAATTGCTATACGCAGGGGGAAAGCCTGCAGGACGCTTATGAAATGGCATCCGATGTGCTATGCCTGACCTTGTATAATCTCGAAGAGGAAAACGCACCGATTCCGCAAGCGTCCGATATAGCCGCCTGCAAAACGGGAAAAGATGAATTTTCGACGCTTATCGCCTGCGACACATTGGAGTACAGACAATATTATGACAGCAAAGCAGTCAAAAAGACGCTTACAATCCCCGCTTGGCTGAATACAATGTCAGAGCGGGAAGGCATCAATTTTTCAGCGGTTCTGCAAAACGCGTTGAAAGCCGAATTAAAACTCAATTGACATCGAGATTCCAAATACCATTTTGTTAGAAGCGCAGAGACATTTGTCTCTGCGCCTCTTTTTACGCGCATAAAGCACGGGCTTTTTCAATCATAGCAACATATTCTGCCTCTGTAATCTTTTGCAGCTTCCCACCCTTTTCGATGATTTCCGCCGCTTTCACGAGCTTTTTACGGTCGGGAATATCGGATGTGTCGCCCACGACGAGATAATCGGTTTTGCCGGATACCGCTGTTCTAACCAACGCGCCGACCGTCGAAGCTGTTGCTTCGATCACATCCCTTGGCAGAGTAAAATTACCGGTAAAAACGAAAACGCAGTCCAAAAGTGGTGAGTTTGCATATTTTGTACGACGCTCAAGCGTTTCCTGTTCCTTTTGGATGCGCGTCTGACGGGCTGTTTCAGCAGCCTGCCGGTTCCATTCGTCCTTACAGCGTTCGAATAGGCGGTAGGTCGAAATGACGTCCCCGAGCGCACGGTGCGCTTCCTCCTTTTCAATATGCAGCAGAGAAAGCAAATCCTGAAGCCCGTATTTTGGAAACGTCGGAAAAAGTTTTCGAGAAAACGAGTGCGTATCTATATAAAACAGCTTTTCCGTGATTCCGGCATCGCGAAACGCCGTTTCAATAAAAGCAAGGTCAAAGGTGACATTGTGACCAACGACAGTCTTCCCTCTCAGGCGCTCGGCAATGTCGGCCGCAATGCTTTCTGCTTTCGGTGCAGACGCAACATCGGCATCGGAAATGCCATGCGTGCTATACGCGCCCGGCGAAATTGGAATGCCGGGGTTGACCAGCGTTTGATATTGCTCGACGATATTCCCGTTCGAGACTGCAAGGATTGCAATTTCTACCATTCGGTCATTTTTGCGGTCTATCCCCGTCGTTTCTACGTCCAGCACAACATAATCCGTCGTTCGCGCAATAGCCCTCCCGTCATTGATTGCTGTTTTTTGCAGCGAATCCTTTTTGACCGAACGATTTGAGGTATTTTCTCCATCGTCAAACTTGATGCCGTCAAATTCGAATTGAAAAGAAAAATCGGATGTGTCCGCCTCTGACCGTTCGGCGCCCTCCGCATCCGCACGCCGAGAGGGAGATACAGGCGCTTCCATGTCCAACTTGATGCGATCGCGAATGCTTGCAAGACGCAAACGACGCTCTTCCTCGGCTCTCTTTTTCTTTTCCTCGTCCAACTTGATGCGATCGCGAACGCTTGCAAGACGCAAACGACGTTCTTCGTCGGCTCTCTTTTTCTTTTCCGCCGCTTTCTTTTTCTTTTCCGCTTCATATGTCTTCGTCCACTCAGCCAGCTCCTTGGCTTCTATTTCCTCCCGTCTCTTAAGCTGCCACCAGCATAGAAAGACAATAGCGAGAAAAAAGCAGAAAATAACTGTATTGATATTACGTCCTATATTGCCAAGCCCGCCGAGCAAAAAGAAAACAACGAAAAACAACTTCCAGTGCCGTTTCAATACGCGCCTCCACGCAGAATTGTTCTTTTTCTGCTTGGACATACCAACATCCCCCTATTTCAAATATTTACTGGCAGCTTATCTATACAAATAGCTTTCGTCACACACGCCAAGCACAAGGCCTTGACACCGCACGTCGTCCGTCATCGGACGGGGCGGATATTTGGGGTTATGCGACAGCAGCACACCGTCGCCAAGCTCCTTGAGCCACATTTGACCGTCCATAAAAAATATACCGATCTGCCCATTATAGATATCCGGCTGAGCACGAACAAACACCAAGTCCCCATCACAGTATGTCGGTTCCATACTATCACCGAAAACAGGTGTGACGAAAGAAGTACCCCTTGGCGGCATTTTGACAAGACGAATCAATTCAGACTTATCGTCATCCGCCGGTTCGCCGTTTCCGGCACTCACGGGCTGGTGGTAAAGTGTTGTGATGTAAATGGCAATTTCCTCAGATGTATCCTCTTGGTGATTTTGAAAAGCTGACTTGCGTTCGGCATTTTCTTTTTCAATACGCTGCGCGGATACAATTCGATCGATTTCTATATCTAATATACAGTCCACCGCATTCTTACCGTGCCTATCAAGTGTGCGGTATTTTTTTATAAGCTGATCCTCAGCCGGTGAATACAGAATAGGGATATCAGGTTCATTGTCAAAATCTGCAAGTTTTTTCCCAAGCGCATACGCAATTGATCGCATAGTCTCCAACGTTGGAGCTTTCGTAATCCCTCCGATAATCTTGTTCAATGTACCTTTTGGGACGTTTGCTTTCTCTGATAATTCATCAATGGTCAATCCCGCTTGCTTACGGTAAAGTGTTATCAATTCACCTATTTCCATAATATCCTCCATTCCTATTTATCATCATTCTACACCGTTCTGTAAAACATGTCAAGAAAAAAATTCCGATTTCGGGATTAAAATTACAAAACCCTATTGACAAATCTACTTTACGGGATTATAATACAATCATAAAGTTCCTTATACGGGATTTTTTGGAGGTGCAACTATGGTATTGTATCCAATCTTAATTGGAGAAATGGCCAAACGAGGTGTAAAAAAGAAAGATGTAGCTTTATGTATTGGAGTATGTAGCAAAGCATTGAGCAACAAACTCCAAGGAAAAACATCGTTCACTTGGCCAGAGGTCACAGCGATCTGCAAATGCTTTTTTCCGGACATGAGTCCAGACACTATTTTTTCAACAGCGGAAAAAGAGAACAACTCATCCACATAATTAACACACATAACTAAGCAGGCTCAATTAAATCCAAAAACAAAAAAACAACCCCGCTTATGCGGGGTTGTGCGGAATTATTCACTTCCGAGCATACGACTCCATTTAGAGCCTTTTTCAAGGTAATACGAAATTTTCCCAACAGACACAAAATAGGAAATTGCAACGATGGCATATCCCTCATTTAAGTATCTGTCTTTTTCCTCTTCAGAGGAACAAAAGACCTTGCTAATTATAATGATCCCTCCCTTCTTGAAGCGAAAATTGCCTTATATCAAAGGCCGCATTATCATTATACACTATTTATTTGATATGTCAAATGCATTTTTCAAAAAGCCATAAAAAAAGGAGCAAAAAATGAAAGTACAAATCGGCACCATCCTATACCGCGACGAATCCGGCGAGCCGACGGACAGCGTACCTCTCTACGACGATCTGCCGAATGATGCAGCCGAAAAGGCAGTGCTGGACGAGATCGCGCGCATCATCGCCAAAGAATACCGCCGGATAAAGGAGGAAGCAATATGCGGGAGCAATACATAGACGTCGGAGCGTCCAGAAAAAAAGTCGGCGCCCGGATGATACGCCTCATCGAGCCGGGTACCAACGGCCAGCTCGGCGGATTATTTTACGGATATCCAAACTATGAGAGGGAAACGTACAGCCTTTATCCCGCAGACGAGGAAACGTGGCGTTTTTACGGCAAACGTACCGTGGCGATGCTGCTTGTCGCGAGAAGCTCCGCTTCCGGCTAAATGCCTATAACCGACAGTTTGCGCTTTGTGCGGCAGTTCAGACTTTCGTCTGAACTGCTATATCCTTAAGGAGAAGAAAACAATGAAGTATTTCATAGTTCGGCCGAAGGCCAAGCCTGTTAGAAGCAATCGGAGAAAATCCGCGAGAAAACTGCTCGGCCTGTCCATGACCGCCGGCCTTGTGCTGCTGGTCGGCTCGGCAGGCGCGCTCGACTGCGGAGCCATCCCTGCCGGACAAGCCTTTGTACAGGCCGCGTTCGGGCTGACCCTATTCGGCGGCAGCGGCTTCGCGCTGCGTCGGCCAAAGCGATGTCGGCGGGAAAGCAGCACAACGCGGATGCCGTTCAAACGGATTTGAAAAAGCCCTCATCCGTACTCCAAACACAGATGAGGGCCGTCATACCGAACCATCCGGAATTCGGCTGACAGGTATATTTTACCATTTTCGAAGCCGGTTTTCAAGCGGTTGTCTATGCTGCTTTCAGCGGCAGTTTTGAAAACAACTAAACGCCCACGATGCAACACAATTCATTTACTGCGGAGGGCGGCAAAAAACGCTTCAAACAGATCGCGTCGCTTCCCATATCAAAACATTCTCTGAGTTGATCATCCATCTTCTCATATCAGATATGCTTCGCAGATCGGAGATAAAATGTTGCAGTTGAACCAATCTTCGTCGGAGAAAGAAAAATTTCAACTGAAGAATATATTGTAAGTCAACATAAATGATAAAAAAGATGATTAGTGCAATAATCGAATAGCTTGTTATAGAAATGAGATTCTGACCCTTTACGATTTCTGTAAGAATCAAAAGAATTACGGGTATCAATACAAGGCGCAGCAAATCATCCGTTCGTTTTTGACTTTTTTCTTCCTTCTGTTTTTCATCCTCCACCAAACGCTCCAGTCTTGGAATAAGACGTTCAATCAAAGTAATATCCAACACAACTTCGCAGTTTCTAAACATCCAGTCGACAAGTGCGAAGCAATATGTTTTATATACGCTAAGTCTTGCAACGCTTTCATTCCTTATGATGTAATTGGTATATCGTGATAACAGAAAGAGGCACAGAAACGATGCCAAGGCAAAATAGATTGTATAACTGGAACCTACAAATGATAAAAACACAAAAATTGCAACAAAGCAAAGTCCAAGTACCAATAAAACGATGTAAGATAAAGACATTCTGAAAAGGCCCAAACGACCAAACAAATTAAACTTGTCCTTTTTCATCTCCTTCAAGTATTGCAAATAACATTGAAACAAGAACTCTTCCAACAATATTACCTCCTTTTGGTGATAGTATCATCATAATATCACAAATACGGACAGAAAACAAGGTCTTTTATTGTATCGCAAAATTATGATACGGGAAGAGCAACATAAACAATAACCGTACAGAGGCGAGAAGCTCGTGGGTATAATCGACCTCGGGTGCGTACATATGCTATATATATCTGAAAGGAGAGAGTCGGAAAAATGAACGAAACAGAAAAAATAGCGCGGGACATCTGCGAATTTTCGGGCATATTTTTGACGTGTGAGGAATGCTGCAAAACTACCGGGAGAATTTGCGAGTGCATCAGATATGCAGCGCGGATTTGGAACAAAGGATACCGCAAGGAAGGGCGTGGAAAGTGGGAATATAAACGAGTTTTTCTTGGTACTGACAAAATAATCAATGTATTTAGGTGTTCGAATTGCGGCGTTAGAATAGGGCTGCAAACGAAAACGGCTTATTGCCCGAACTGCGGCGCGAAGATGGACGGAGAGAAAGAAAAATGAAAGTGAACCGCCTTACGCATTTATCGCTTTTCACCGGCATAGGCGGGCTTGACCTTGCCGCGGAAGCCGCCGGATTTGAGACGGTCGGCCAGTGCGAATGGGCGGACTATCCGACAAAGGTGCTGGAAAAGCACTGGCCGGATGTGCCGCGGTGGCGGGATATACGGACGCTGACAAAGGAGAGCTTTTATGAAAGAACAGGACTTCGAACAGTTGATGTTATTTCCGGCGGATTTCCCTGCCAACCGCACAGCGTTATCGGGAAAAGAAATGCAGAAAAAGACGGAAGGCATTTGTGGCCGGAATTTATTCGGGTTGTGCGAGAGCAGAAGCCCCAATATGTTGTTGGTGAAAATGTTAATGGCATCTTATCAACAATACATAAGTGTGTTTGCGCCGACCTGGAAAAAAGTAATTACGAAGTCTGGACGTTCTGTATTCCGGCTTGTGCTGTCGGAGCGCACCATGAAAGATACAGGGTTTGTATTCTTGGCATCTCCAAGGGCAAGCCAAGACTACAAACCAATTCGGGTGCAAACTCCAAAAGAACACAGCGGAAAACATGGTCAAACGCTTTGCGCAAGTATTGGGATTATTTACCCGGAGCATATTGGGCGATACATAAACCCCCAATTTGTGGAATGGTTAATGGGATTCCCGATTGGATGGGGGATATAAGCAATACAGAGAGCGGATGCAGTGTTACGGAAACGCCGTAGTCCCGGCGCAGTTTTACCCGGTGTTCCGGGCAATTGCGGAATTAGCATTATATTGCGAGGAAAGATGTGCAGATGAGTTGTAAACACAAATGACAAAAATGACAAAAATGCAAAGGACGGCTAAACATGCAGAAAGTCAAGCGCAGAATCTTTTCCGGCGTGGTATGCGAACAGGAAGTTTTTAACATCTCTGCACGCATCAAAGAGATCAAACATGCCGCCCCGCGAATGCGCTTCCGGGACGAAGGAGAACGGGCAAAACACCGGGAGGGCATTTCCCGCCGCAAGCATGCACGCTTAATCAACGAAAATTTTAGCGCCGCCTCCCTGTACTGTACGCTTACGCTGGACGATGCGCACGAGGTACACACCTTTTCGGAAGCGAAAAAGATTCGGGACCGTTACATCCGCAGGCTGAAATACGACTACCCCGACGCCGTGATCTTTGCCTATCTCGGCCGCGGAAAAAGCACGCATCGTATTCATATGCATATGCTTGTGGATGGCGTCCCGCCGGAAGTCATTCGAAAAAAATGGGGACAAGGCAGTGTCCTAAGAGTGGATCGGCTGCGGGAACACAATTATTACAACGGGATAGACCACGGGCAGGACTACACGGGGCTTGCCAATTATCTCTTCGACCACTGGACGCCCGAACAGGGCGGACATCGATGGAAGCAAACCAAAAATGCACGACGTCCCGACATCGAAAACGCCAAGCCGGTACGGCGCGCATACAGCGAAAGCCGTCCTCCGGCTGCGCCGAAGGGTTATATCCTTGTGGAAACACGCGGCAATGCATTCGGTTACTTATATTATAAGTACATAAAATGCCCGGACAAGCCTGAAACAAATAAAAACGAAAATCGAAAAAGCTGACTTGCTTCAGCTTTTTACAGCCTTGTAAATGCGTAAAGTTTGAGAGCGAAACACGACAAACGGGGATTTTCCGTCTTTTGTTCGGAACAATTCTGTCTAAAAGGAGCGCCCGCAGGCGCGTGCCTGCGGGAGATAACCGGGAAATAACGCAGCCTGTGAAGCGTCGCGGCGTTTTGCGCCGATCCCCCGCAAGGCGCAAAAGCGGACGCGGAACAGACGCGTTATTCTCGGTTATCCCCGTCCCGTCCTTCGAAAGATCTAATCTCCCGCGCCAAATCGAAAAGAAGAAAGGAGCAGACCACAATGAATTACTTTAAGGCGGCTGAACAGCTATTGGCAGCTCTGCCGGAACTCGAACGGGCAGTCGAAAACCTGAAGCACCGCGAGGATCGCATCGTGAACAGCGGCGCGCCGAAGATGCCGGCGGCAATAGATTATGCCAAGCCGTTTGCCGACGTGACGAGCATAAACGACACGCTGTCCGAAATGCTTGCATTGACGGAAGTGCAGAGAAACCGGCACAAAACAGAATCGCAAATCGCCGAGATAAAACGCATACTGGCGCAGATGGAAGCTGAACATCAAGCGCTTATACGGATGTGGTATGTCGAACGAATGCCAAAGGAATCCATCATGCAGTCGATGTGCATAGAATCGCTCAAAACGGTATACAACCTGCGAAATCGGGCGGTCGCGCAGTTCGCGCTGCTCTATTTCGGCGCGCCCGCACTCGATTCTGTGTAAAAAAAACGGGAATGGAAATTTGACTTCGGTCGATTTATACTAACAGTGTGAAAAAAACGTATACGGGAAAGATTTCTCCGCTGCGGCTTCGAGAGCTTGCAGCGCTGCTGCAAAGCGGTGAGGAATGGCGTTTTTATAGCTGGGGCGAATGGAGGGCATGCCGGCGCGAAGTCTTACGGCTTGATCGCTATGAATGCCAGCGCTGCAAGGCGGCCGGACGGTACGGCCGCGCGGAAATTGTACACCACATCGAACCCCTAAGAAATCGCCCCGACCTCGCGCTGTCCATATGGAACGGGGAAAATCGACAGCTTATAAGCGTCTGCAAACGCTGTCACGAAGCACTCCACCCCGAAAGCCGGCGGCAAAACGAATCCGAGAAGGCATCGGTCACCGACGAGCGTTGGGACTAACACAGGTTACGTTTTTATAAGCGCGAGTACGGGTTCGCGCGCGGATAAGCAGTTGCTCAAGCCCTTTGCATAGGTACGAGTTCGCGCTATACAGCAATGGGATGGACTCGATAAACACATCGGTACGGGTTCGCGCGAAAACGCGCGAGTACGAGTTCGCGCGAAAACGCGCGAGTACGAGTTCGCGCGAAAACGCGCGAACTCACGCAGTTCGAGCTCCGCTCGAATTGCTACCCCCCCTGTTCAGAAAACGAACTTCTTCCCCTGCCCGCTAATCGGGTGGGTCAAGGACAAAGCCGAAATACTTCGCGTATACGCGCGCAAGGCTTTGTCCTGTGGAAACGAAAAGCGAAAGGAGGCGCCGGGATGGCGAAAAAAGCCGTATCCGCCGCATATCGGAAGCTGAAAAAGGCGCTGACAGACAATCTCGCCGCCCGCGGATTGATTGAAACGATGTATGCCGACAAGGTGGACGAGTATATGGACCTCTGGCAGCGTCGAAAAGAGCTGGAAGCTGACATCGAAGCGCGGGGTGTCTGCGTTATGGACGAAAAACGCGGGATGCTGGTGGAAAACCGCAGCGTGTCGCTGGAGGTACAGGTGTCCCGGCAGATGCTTGCCATCTATTCCGCGCTCGGCTTCAAGGACGACGGTTTGAACGCCAAGAGAGCGGACAACGAGGATGATGAACTCTAAACTCCCCGATGAAATCCTGCGCTACCTTGCGCTTGTCGAGCGGGACGAGCCGAGGCAATGCCGCGAACAGCACGCGCTTGTCCGGCATATCCGCAATTGCTTTGCAACCGAAGACATATATGTCGATGCCGCACAGCTTGCAAATTATTTGCATATCGTGCGGTATTTTCCGTTTGAGAAGCTCTTTCCGTGGGAGGAATTCGTTTTTGCGCTCTGGAACTGCACATATAAGGCGGACAAAACGCCGCGTTGGAAAACGCTGCTCTGTATGGTCGGACGCGGCGCGGGAAAAGACGGCTACATAGCGTTTGACGCCGCCTGCTCGGTCAGCCCGTACAATCCCGTGTCGCACTACAACGTGGACATCTGTGCCAACAACGAAGAACAGGCCGTAACGCCGGTGAAGGATTTTGCGGAGGTACTCGAAAGCCCGAAGCACCAAGCAAAACTAAGCCGGCACTATTACCATACCAAGGAGCTGATCCAAGGGCGCAAAAACAAGGGCGTCGTCAAAGGCAGGACAAACAATCCCAAAGGCCGCGACGGGATGCGCTCGGGGAAAGTTATCTTCAACGAGGTGCATCAATTTGAAAACTACGACAACATCAAGGTTTTTATTACGGGTCAGGGCAAGGTCGCTCAGCCGCGCGTCGGTATTTTCACATCCAATGGCGACGTAAGCGACGGGCCGTTGGACGACTACCTTGCGAGAGGGCGGCGCATCCTGTTCGAAGGCGAGCCGGACAACGGCTTTTTGCCGTTTATCTGCTGTCTGGACAGTATCGAGCAGGTACACGACCCCGCGTGCTGGTATATGGCAAACCCGTCCCTGTCTTATCTGCCGCATCTCCTGCAGGAAATCAAAGACGAATATCAGGACTGGATAACCCACCCCGAGCAGAACGGCGATTTTTTAACAAAGCGGATGGGTCTGCGCGTCGGATACAGAGAAATCTCCGTCACGGACTACGACAAGGTGCTTGCGACCAACCGGCCGCTGCCGAAGCTGGACGGTTGGAGCTGTATTGCCGGCGTGGATTACGCCGAGCTGTCCGACTGGGCGGCCGTCAATTTACATTTCCGGCGCGGCGACGAACGGTACGACATCAACCACGCATGGCTGTGCCTGCAATCGAAAACGCTTGCCCGTGTGAAACCGCCGTGGCGCGAGTGGGAACGGCAGGGGCACCTAACCGTCGTGGATGATGTGAGCATCCACCCGGATCTGCTTGCGGACTATATCCGGCAGGCGGCGCAGACGTACAACGTCAAAATGCTTGCGATGGATCATTACCGATGGACGCTGGTATCGGAAGCTATGCGCCGGATCGGCTTTGACGCCGCAGATAAAACGCGCGTCAAGCTCGTGCGGCCGTCGGATATTATGACAGTCGATCCCGTAATCCAGATTTGCTTTGACCGCGGATATTTCTGCTGGGGCGACAACCCTTGCCTGCGCTGGGCGGTCAACAACACCAAACGTGTCCGCAGCTCGAAAAAGGCAGGAATGGACACGGGCAACTTTATTTACGCAAAAATCGAAGGCAAGAGCCGAAAAACCGATATGTTTATGGCGCTTGTCGCCGCTATGACCGCGGAATCTGTTTTGGGCGGCGGCCAGCCGGCGGCATTGCCGTCCATCGGCGCCATTCGGCTGTAATGCAGCTCGGCTCGTCGGCCGAACGGCCGATGACGAACGAGCAAAGAGGAGGTGAGGACAACGGCATTCCATTTTTTCAAATGGCTGCGCGGGCAGGACGGGAAAGGCGAAAACCGTGAGATTGCCTGCAAAGAACTGATCGAAGCCGCGCAGGAATACCAGATTCGCGAGTTGTCCTTTTGGGTCTGCGTCAATATGATTGCTTCCGCGCTCGGCCGGTGTGAATTCCGCACCTATCAAAACAACAAAGAAATCCGCGAAGGCGAGTATTACATGTGGAATTACTCTCCCAACGCAAACGAAAGCTCCACCGTGTTCCTGCACAAGCTCGTTGCCAAGCTGTATATGTACAACGAAGCGCTGGTCGTCGAGACGCTGCCGCAGAAGCACACGGACGCCCTCGTCGTCGCCGATAGCTGGGATACGCCCGAAGCGTGGCCGAGCAGGCAGAACGAATACAAAAACATTGTCGTCGGCGATTACCGATACCAATACCCCATATGGGAAAACAACGTACTGCATTTCAAGCTCAATCACACAGACATCCGGCCGGTGCTCAACGGGCTGTACGAGTCCTATTCCCGTCTGCTCCGCGCGGCGGAAAGGGCTTATAAATGGGACAACGGACAGCATTGGAAAGTGCATGTCGAACAGCTTGCGCAGAACGATCCCGGATGGATGGAAAATTTCCAGAACATGATCGAAAAACAGTTCAAGCCCTTTTTACAGAGCGACGGCGCAATCCTGCCCGAGTTCGACGGTTATGACTACACACGCATCGAATCGGGCGGAAAGTCGAACGCACGGGATACGCGTGACATCAAGGCGCTGGCCGAGGATATTTTTGACTTTACCGCCCGTGCGTTTCTGATTCCGGCCGTACTGGTCAAAGGCACGGTGGAAGGCACCGCCGACGCCAACAGCAGATTTATGACCTACTGCATAGACCCGCTGTGCGACCAGCTTCAAGAAGAGATCAACCGCAAACGCTACGGATACGAGGAATGGAAGCGCGGGAACTATCTGCGGGTGGATTCTTCGAGCATCCTGCACTTCGATATTTTTGAAAACGCCGCGAATGTGGAAAAGCTGATCGGTTCGGGCGCTTTTACCATCAACGACGTGCGCCGAGCCGCCGGCCAGCCCGCCATTTTAGAACCGTGGGCGGACGAGCATTTTATGACGAAAAATATTTCCGCAATGACGGAAAGCACAAAAGCCGTCGGAGCCGAGGACGCCGCCCGTACCGCCAAAGGCTGAACAATACGCCCTTGAAGAAAGAGAACCGACAGAGAGGGCGTTGCTAAAAGGAGGTGATCATGAAATGCCAAGCCATTACACAATTCGGCAGGCCGAAAACGAAGCCACGATTTATCTTTACGGCGACATAACCGCCGACGGAGAAGACGCGGGTACAAGTGCAAGCCGGTTTGTGCGCCAGCTTGAAACGCTGGAAGCCGATACGATCCATGTACACATCGACAGCTACGGCGGCGCGGTCTCCGAAGGATGGGCCATTTACAACGCGCTGCTGCGGCATCCCGCGAAGATCAACACCTACGGCGACGGGTTCGTCGCTTCGGCCGCGTTGTTCCCGTTTTTGGCGGGAGACAATCGGTACGCGTCCAACTTATCCGCCTATTATCTCCACGAAGTTTTCGCCTGCGCCTGCGGATATGCGGACGACCTGCGCGCGGCAGCGTATGACGCCGAGAAAATGACCGGCATAGGTATACGCGCATTTGTCGACCGCGCAGGAATGCGGGAAGAAACCGTGCGCGAACTGATGCAAAACGAGGTCTGGCTGACGCCGGAGCAGGCGTTGGAGTACCATATCGCCACGGCCATTACCGCCGACGCGTCCGGCTCGTATACGCAGGACGCCAAAAAACAGATTTTCCGGCGTATATTTGCGCAAAATGCAAAGCCGCAGGAGCCAAAGAAAAACAACATACTAAAATTGTTTGAGAGGGGATAACAAATGAAATCCAACGACATCCAAATCCGCAGCGATGTGCGGGAGGCTATGCAGAAAGCCATCCGCGAGAACGACAACGAAGCGTTTTACAATTCGTTCGAGCAGATGCTGCTCTGCATTAGGGACGACATCGAAACCGAATACGCCAACCGCTTCGACAAGCTCGAAGGCGAGATGGATCGGCGCGCACTGGCTTCCCGCGGCGTGCGGCAACTCACGAGCGAGGAGCGCACCTATTACCAAAAGTTAGCCGAAGCAATGAAAGCCAATGACCCCAAGCAGGCGCTCAACGGCCTTGACGTCGTGATGCCGGAAACCGTGCTCGACGCAGTCTTTGACGAGCTCCAGACCGCGCACCCGCTGCTGTCGCATATTCAATTCGTCAATACGCGCGGCGCGATTCGTATGATGATGAATACCAACGGGTATCAAAAGGCCGCGTGGGGACAACTCTGCGCAGAGATCGTGGAAGAATTGACGTCAGGCTTTAAGGAAGTCGACACGTCGCTGCTCAAGCTGTCCGCGTTTATGCCGGTCTGCAAGGCAATGCTGGAACTCGGCCCCGAGTGGCTGGACAGCTTTGTGCGCCAAGTGTTGTACGAAGCCTACGCCAACGGACTGGAAGCCGGCTTCGTATCGGGCGACGGCAACGGCAAACCGATCGGTATGAACCGGCAGGTCGGCGACAACGTGACCGTCACCGGCGGCGTATATCCCGAAAAATCCGCCATTGCCGTGAGCGACCTGTCGCCCGAAACCATCGGAAATCTGCTGGCGCTGATGGCAGTCGACCCCAACGGCAAAGCGCGCAACGTCCGAGACGTGATCCTTGTGGTCAATCCCGTGGATTATTTCCAGCGAATTATGCCCGCCACCACGCTGATGGGGCCGGACGGCAGCTACCGCAACGACGTGCTGCCCTATCCGATGGCCGTGATTCAGACGCCCGCCGTCGATCAAGGAAAAGCCATCATCGGTATCGGGTACAAATATTTCGGCGCCGCCGGCGCCGTAAAGGACGGGCGGATCGAATATTCCGACCACTACCACTTCATCGAGGACGAACGGGTGTATCTCATCAAGGGTTACGCCAACGGCTTCCCGATGGACAACAACGCATTTTTCGTGCTTGACATCTCGTCCGTGCAGCCCGCCGTCTGGAAGGTGCAGCAGGTGACGGCGCCGGCCGCGTCCGCCGTGGCCGATCTGGCCGACCTGCGAATCGGCGGCCTTACCCTTTCGCCCGCCTTTTCCGCCGCGACAACGACCGGCTACACCGCAGCCACCACAAACGCAACCAATACCGTGACCGCAATCCCCGCCGACGCAAACGCGACGGTTGAGATCACCAACGAGGACGCAGAGGAAGAGACGACTCGCGTAGTCAACGGCAGAGCCGTGACGTGGGGCGCCGGCGCCAATACGCTGACGGTCAAAGTGACCGCCGCAAACGGAAGTGCGACGAAATCCTACGTCGTAACCGTAACCAAGTCATAATGGCAGACCGCAGCAATTTGCCCGTCGGCCTGCTGGCTGACGTAGAGAACTATCTGAACATCACATGGGACGACGAGGCCACCGATCAGAAGATCGGCGGCCTCATTGCCTCCGGGATGGCGTATCTTGACGCCAAATACGGAGCCGTTGCGGATTACACCAAAGACGGGATGCCGCGGACGCTGTTGATGGAATATGTGCGATACGCCCGCGACAGCGCGCTGGATGTGTTTGAGAGCAACTACCTGTCTTTGCTGCTCGGGATGCAGAACGAAAAGGCGGTGAAGGACTATGCGCAAAACGCCATACCGTCCGTCGAATGAAATCACGCAGGCTTATAACGACGGAGTCGTGCGCATCTACACCCTAACCGACGCCGCCCGGCCGGGATATATGCCGCAGCCGCAGGCGACGCTGAAAACAACGCTGCGCTACGAAGAACAGCGTCTCGGTCTCCAGCGATACTACCAGAGTAAGCAGAACCTGATTGACGTCGAGCGCGTCGTCCGCACGCCGCGGACGGGTACGGTCAGCAGTCAAGATATGGCCATTACTGAAGACGGGAAGCGCTACCGCGTGGAGCTTGTGCAGACCGTGGAAGGCGTGTATCCGCCCTCTGTGGACATCACGCTGGCCAAAATCGAACAGAGGTTTGAAGACGTCGCGCTCGAAGGAGGCGCAGAATGATGTGGTACGAAAAGATTCTTGCCGCACATCTCGATGTGACCGACCAAGTCAGCCATATCGAGCGGATGCATTCCGACCGCTATTTCGTTTGGCAGGAGGACGGCGAAAACGTCCTTGCCGCCGACGACAGCCACGCCGAACGCGCCGTCACGGGGACGACCGACCTGTTTACAAAGCAGGAGTTTGACCCTTGGGTCGACGCATTCGGCGAAGCGCTCAGCAGCCACGGCATTGCGTGGTCGCTGTCCTCCGTGCAGTACGAGGAGGACACCGGCTTTATGCATTACGAATGGTCGTGGGAGGTGGCATAACTGGCAATCATCCAATTCCCCGGGCTGAAGGAATATGAAAAACGCCTTTCCGCCTTGGGCAAGAAGGGCAAAACCATCGCCGAAAAAGCCGTCTGCGCAGGCGCCGCAATCGTCGCCGACGCCGTGCGCGCAAACATCGACGCGTTGCCCGCCGTTAAGGACGAATGGGGCGTGATCGCATATAACAACCATTGGAGCGCGCCGCTGACCGAGACCGCCAAGAAGGGCTTGCAGGACGGGTTCGGCATCAGCCCAATGGGGAACGAAGACGGGATGCTGAACGTCAAGCTCGGCTTTGACGGGTACAACGGTATGAAAACAAAGAAATATCCGAAAGGGCAGCCGAACGTGCTCCTTGCACGGTCGATCGAAAGCGGTTCAAGCATCGCCAAAAAGCGGCCCTTCGTCGCGCCGGCGGTGCGGAAAACGAAAAAAGCGGCAGAAGAGACGATGGCGAAAATCATCGATGAAGAAAGTGCAAAAATTATGAAATGAAAGGACAGAAGCAAGCATGGCAACAATCGGACTTTCCAAACCCTATTACGCGGTCTATTCCAACACCGGCACGACGGTGTCCTACGCCAACGGCGGCGTGATGGGCAAAGCGACGGAAGCCAACATAGAAGTCGAGACCACGGAGGACAACAACCTGTACGCGGACAACGCCATAGCGGAGACCGACCGTTCCTTCGCCGGCGGCACGCTGACGCTGTCGACAGACGACTTGTCGCAGGAGGTCAGCAAAGCCATCCTCGGCATCAAGGAAGAAGCCCTCACCGAGATCACCGGCGTCACCGACGAAGACGCAAGCGAGCTGATCTATGACGACACGCAGGAAACGCCTTACCTCGGCGCCGGCTTTATCATCAAGAAAAAGGTCGGCGGCGTGTATAAGTGGCGCGCAGTCGTGCTGACAAAGGTCATGTTCGGCGTCCCCTCCGACGCGGCGACCACACAGGGCGAGACAATCGAATGGCAGGTGCCCGAACTGAGCGCGACCATTATGCGCGACGACAGCGCAAACCACGTCTGGAAGCGCGAGGCAACCTTTACGACCGAAGCGCAGGCCGAGGCATACATCAAAGCGCGGCTGAACATCACCTCCGGCGCGGGCGCATAAAACCGCATACGACAAAGGAGCAGAAAAATGAAAACGACATCGATTGAAATCAACGGCAAGCGCTATCTCCTTTGCTTTTCGCTCCGCGTGATACGTTCCTGTACCGAGCGGTACAAAAGCATCGAGGAAATCGGTTCCGCCATTGATTCGGAGGACAAGCTGCAAAACGTTTATGAATCGGTATGGATCATCGCCGAGATGATGAAGGCCGGCGCACGGTACGCGAAGCTCAACGGCTTAGACGCGCCGGAAGCGCTGAGCGAAGACGTCCTGCTGGACGTCTTCGACGTGCGCGATGCCGCGCTGCTGGTCGAGAAAATACAGGAAACCATACTGGCGGGGAAGGCTGCGGAAGTCGAGGCGGAATATCCAAAAAACGCAGAGGCCACGCGGGCGGCGAAATAACACCCGCGTGGTTTCTGTGGTACGGGATGCGCGTCGGACTGACGATGGACGAAACGCTCGACATCCCCTTCGGAGATCTGCTGACGCTCATTGCCGTCGAGCAGATTAAGCGAGAGGGCTGCCGTCAAAAACGGAAGCTGACCGATGACGAAATCATCCCGGATGTGAGGTGACGACAAATGGCAATCAACATTGGCCCGAAAATCGGTATCGACGGAGAAAAAGCCTTTCGGGACGAAATACAAAAAATAGGGCAGCAACTCAAGGTACTCGACAGCGAAATGAAAATCGTCACCAATTCGTTCAAACTCGAAGGGGACGAGCAGGCGGGACTGATTGCGAAATCGGGTGTGCTTACCAAACAAATCGACGCGCAGAAAAAAGGCATCGAGGAACTGAAAAAAGGACTGGACGCTTCCACGGAAGCCTATGGCAAAAACAATGTCAACACGCTGAAATGGCAAAAATCGCTGTACGATGCGATTGCCGACGTCAACCGTATGACCAACGAACTGGAAGCGACAGAAGCGGAAATGAACGGGGCTGCGGATGCAACAGGCGATATGGAGAAGGCGACGGTAGACGCCGGAGACGCCGCCGAGGAAACGGGAAGCCGCTTCGGCGGCCTCGGTACGGCGTTGAAAACCGTCGCCGGACTGGCCGCCGCTACGGCCGCAAGCGTGGCCGCCGCCACCGGGAAGCTGGTCAAGGACGTCGTGTCCTCCTTTTCTGAACTGGAGCAGAACACCGGCGGCGCGGAGGCCGTATTCGGCGAATACGCTTCGGCAATTCAGAAAACGGGCGAGGAAGCCTATAAAAACCTCGGCGTTTCCCAAAGCGAATACCTTGCGACGGCCAACAAAATGGGCGCTCTGTTTCAAGGCTCCGGCATCGAGCAGCAGACGTCTCTCGAGCTGACCGAACAGGCTATGCAGCGCGCCGCAGATATGGCGTCCGTGATGGGCATCGAAACAAGCGCCGCGCTCGAAGCCGTAGCAGGCGCGGCAAAGGGCAACTTTGAGATGATGGACAACCTCGGCGTTGCTATGAATGCGACGTCCATCGAGGCATACGCGGTCGGCAAAGGGTTGGATTTCGTCTGGAACGAAGCGAGCCAAGCGGACAAGGTGCAGGTCGCAATGCAGATGTTCTTCGAAAAGACCGAGCAGTACGCCGGCAATTTCGCCCGGGAAAGCGAAAAGACAATCTCCGGCTCCATGGGGATGCTGAAAGCGTCCGTGAAATCGCTCACCGCCGGCTTGGGGAACGCGGGCGCCGATATGACGAACCTTGCGGGCAACGTCGTCACCGCCTTTCTGGCGATGGTCAACAACATCACGCCCGTGATCCGGAATATCGTTTCCGCCGTCCCTGCCGTCATACAACAAATTGCCTCGGGACTGGTGAGCGCGGCGCCGGCGCTGCTGGCAACCGTCAGCGAAGTCTTTACATCCGTTTTGACGACGTTGAACGAATCCCTGCCGCAGCTCTTGCCCGTCATTATGAGCGCGCTGACGATGATCGCGAATACGCTCATCGAAAACCTGCCGCTGCTGATGGACACCTCCCTGCAAATTCTGCTCGGACTCATCGACAGTGTCAGCGAAAACCTTCCGGCGCTCATTCCGATGGTCGTACAGGCGGTATTGACGATTGCACAGGGGCTTATCGACAACATAGATCAGATTGTTGCCGCCGGCTTTGATCTGCTAAAAGGACTGGCCAAAGGGCTTATTGACGCTCTCCCCGTACTCATAGACGCCGCGCCGGATTTGATCGCAGGGATCATAGACGGAATGATCAGCGCGTTGCCCGAAATCGTTGCAAGCGCCGGGGAGATCATCGGCAGTCTGATACAGGGCATCCTAAAGGCGCTGCCAAAGCTGCTGCAAAACGCGCCAAAGATCATTACGACCATTATAGACGGCATCAAAGGATTCCTGTTCAAGATCGGAGATATAGGCAAAAACATCATCGAAGGTCTATGGGAAGGCATCAAAAGTATGGGCGATTGGCTATGGGATAAAATATCCGGGTTTTTCGGCTCCGTGTGGGACGGCATCTGCGACTTCTTCGGCATCTCGTCCCCGTCCAAGGAAATGGCGTGGGTCGGCGAGATGCTGAACCGCGGACTTGCGGAAGGGATTCAAGACACAGAAGCGCTCTCTATCCGCGCCGCCGAGCAAATGGGAAAGGCGGTAACGGATGCCGTCAGCGGCATCCGCGGAGATATAACGGTCGGCGCGCAATTGTCTGACAATTTGCGTCCCGTATATGACGCGGTCACGATGCAAACCCCGACGACAGAGGCCGTCGCCTATAACGCGGCCGCCGGTATGGTCAACGGTATGCAAGCCGCTATACAAAATACCACGGCGCCCGTAAAGCTGGAAATCCCTATTGTCATTGACGGAATGGAATTTTCACGCGCCATCATCCCCGACCTGCGGGAAGTGATGCGCGCAAACCCGGAGGTGGCCATACGCATATGACACAGTTAATCTTAAACAATACCATCATTCTGCCGGAGACGTCCAAAGACAAATACCGCTGTTATCCTTCTACGCTTTCACAGCCGATTGATATGATCAGCGGACGGCGTGTAGTCGAAGTGCGCGGCAGCGTACAAATGATCGAATATGCTTATGATTATATGGGCAATGCCTTGATGCGGCAAATACTCGGCGTCCTGCGCGGTCAAACGAGCTTTTCCGTCGCCTATCTTGCAGACGAAGCCGACACGATGCTTACAGGCACATTTCTCACCGAATCGATCCAACAGCCGGTATTCGCATTTTCTAAATCCGGCAAGCCGTACTGGCACAATTTCGGCTTCACGCTGCGGGAGGTGAGGCCGCATGCTTGAGGCAAGCGAGGCTTTTAAGGCCGCAGTCGTTGCCGACGTGCGGCATATGGTTCCGCGTGTTACAATCCAAGTCATTCCGCCTACGACCGAATACCAGCATGTGGGAAAAAGCAACATATCGATGTATTCGCAGAATGTGCTCGCACAAATGACCGACAAATCGATTGAAAACCCGCAGCCCTTCGCCACGCTTGAGCACAACCGTTGGACGCTGGACGGAACATTCCGCCTGTATGACGGCAGTCCATCCTCGGCGCCGAACGCCGCCGGAACGATGAGCGACAGCTTGTCCGGCGCCGACGGCCTATTCGACGACCCCGTCGTTCTGACGTTGTATTTTTCAGGCATCGACGAAATGACGGCTTGCTGCGTCTTTTTCGCCTATGGGACGGAGGGGTGGCCGACAAGCTACGCCGTAGAAATCCTGCGTGGCGAAACAGTCGTCTACACCGACTCTGTCGAGAACAACACTGCGTCCTCTATTATGCTGACAGGCTTGCAAATCGCTTCGCCGGACGCCGTCCGTGTCACGATCACCGCATGGTCGCTGCCGGATTATCGCGCCCGCATCACCGAAATGTGTCCCGGAATCCTGCAAATCTGGACGGAACACGATATGATTTCGATGACAGCCATACAGCAGACGGATCTGTCTGCGCTGTCCACGCCCTACGGCACTTGCACGCTGTCCTTTTACAACCCCGACAGCCTGTTTGATCCCGAAGACCCCAACGGGTATTTTTACGCGCTTGAACAGAAACAAGCTGTCAAAATAGAAATCGGAGCCGTTCTTCCGTCCGGCGACAGAGAGTTTTTCTCTGTGGGAACCTATTACCAAACCGATATGGGATGGAAGGTGAGCGCCGACGGGATGACACAAAGCTGGGAACTGTGGGACATCATCGGCATGCTCAAGAACATCCCCTATCAAGTGAAAACGCCCTATCCCACCGATTTGCAGGAATGGATGCAAAGCCTGTTGGCACATCTCGGAGATACGTTTGTAAATCGATACACGATTGATTTCGGGGCATCCAGAGCGATATACGATGCGCTCGGAAACAACCCGAATGCGTTGGACGGGAAAACCTGTGGCGAAGTGCTTGCATATATTTGTCAAGCCGTGCGATGCTTTGCCTGCGCGGACGCCGCGACAGGGTTTTTGCGTCTGCGAAATGTAGACTTTGAAGGCTCGCAGGTCACGATGGACAACCTGTCTGCGTTTCCGGCAATCAAAGCCAATGAAAAGCTCAGTCGGATCAGCTATACGACTGAGAGGGATGGCGTACAAACAACACGCGCTTACGCCACAGGCATTCGAGGGGCAACCAAGGAAGTGCAGTCCGGCAACCCGTTTGCCGTCCAAAGCGGCGAAATCAATCCTGCCGATATGGCGGCATATTCTGCCGAATACTACGGCGGAAATACGGTTGAGGGAGTCGGACGCGGCGATCCGTCCACAGAACTTGGCGATTTCGATACGATTCAAACGCGCCGTAACAAAACGGCGCAGGGGTATCGGTCATCACAGAGTTATAAGTTTGTAGACGGCGTCCTGCGAGACTGTCAAGTCGTGCTGACGCAAAAAAATAACGTTACAATGATAGAGGTTTGAACATGCCCTACATCCTTCTCCCCCAAATCGAAGGTGCGGCGCTCACGCCGAACCCTGCGGAGGCCAACGGTGCGGCTGTGCTTGTCGTCACCGTCGCCGAGCGGACGGTATGGGTCGAGCCGCCGGTGGTCTGCGCGGGCGAGATGTATGCCGGAGAGCCGCAGGCAGAAGCATAAAGCGACGCGGAGGTCGGTTCGCATAACCGCCGTTCGGTTTTCGGTTCGCGCGCAGGGAAGCTTTCCCGGGCGGCAAAGCATGCGAAGCGAATCCGGCCGCAGATAAGTCAAATACAGCGCATAGCGCAAACGATCACAGAAAGGTTGATAAAGAATGGCAATCACGCAAGTCCGGGCCCAAATCAACGGGACGTGGTACACGCTGAGCGCCACGGGCACAGCGGGGCAGTACACGGCGACCGTGACCGCGCCGGGCGCGACGTCATACAACAATCCGGGCGGCTATTACAACATAACCGTCGAGGCCGTCAACAGCGCCGGCACGACCGGCACGGCCGCCGCGTCGACGCTGGACGGGCTGAAATTCTACGTCCGCGAAACTGTTCCGCCGGTCGTCACGATCCTCTCCCCGTCCGACGGCGCCTATGTGTCCAATAACCGGCAGCCTGTCGTCTTCACGGTGACGGACGAAACCGGAGGCTCGGGTGTCGATCTCGACTCGGTCGCCGTCAAGCTGGACGGCGCGGCCGTATCCGCGGCGGAGGTCACACACACGGCCATCACCAACGGGTACAGCTTTACCTACACCCCTGCGGCGGCGCTGGGGGACGGCGCACACACGGTGTCCGTCGAAGCTGCCGACAACGACGGCAACACGGCGGCGGCGAAGAGCACGGCCTTCACGGTGGACACCGTCCCGCCGGCGCTGAACGTCACCTCGCCCGCCGAGGGACTGATCACCGCAGCGCCTGCGCTCACCGTGTCCGGCACGACCAACGACGCGACCAGCTCGCCCGTCACCGTCACGATCACGCTCAACGGCGTCGATCAGGGCGATGTGACCGTGCAGGCGAACGGCGCGTTCTCCAAGTCGGTCATGCTTTCTGAGGGGGCAAACACCATCGTCGTCACGGCGACCGACGCGGCGGGCAAGCTGTCGACGGTCACGCGGAACGTCACGCTCGATACCTCGGTGCCGCAGATCGTTTCGGCGTCTGTCGTCCCCAACCCCGCAGACGCCGGCGCCACCGTCACCATCACGGTTGTGGTGCAGAGTAGTTCGGGCTTTGCCCGAACTACCCAAGTTCGGACTACGTCCGAACTTGCATGAGCTTTGTATGAATTATCGGATTTCGGAAGAAAGGAGTGCTGCTATGTCGGCGACACGCACACTGTCGGTCAGGCTGCAAAGCGACGTGGTATACGTTACGGGGACGGTGAACGACGTACCGACAACGTGGACGCAGCAGGAAAACGGCACATGGATGACGACTGCGGACCGGGCGGCCGACGACGTCTACCGCGTCGAATTGGAGTTGATCAACAGCGCCGGGCGGACGTACACGGCTGCGTTCACACTCTACTACGGGCTGCTCAACCTCATCACCGACCGCACGCAGGCCGACGTTGACTTCGTCAGGCAGCTCGCGGCAAAGGGCTGGGCGGCGATGACCGCGGAAGAGCGCGCGGCGTGGAAGGGCGGGCTGAAGGGCGCGTACAACGCCTCTGACCTCAACCGCGTCGGAAGCGCCGTCGAGTATGTGGCAAACCGGCTGCGCGAGGCCGGATATATCGTCACCGTGCATCCGCGTACCGGCTGGACGGAGGAGGAACTGCCGATTGCGCAGAGCATGTATGCCTACCTGTCCGACGTGAAAGCCATCCGCGGCGTACTGCCGCTGCCCGAGCTTCCGACGCTCCCCGAGGATATGTCCCGCCTGACCTACATCGGCGCCAACGCAATCGAGCAGGTGCTCCTTGACGTCAACGCCGCGCTCGACCGCATCCGCGCGGGCGCGTACTATGCGGGTGAGCTTTATGCAAACGACGTTTGACTGTTACATAGAAAGGAATGATTATATATGCAGGACAGAATCTCCGCCTACCCGGGGCGGGTAAAATTGACGCCTGTCGCGGGACAGGCCGACACCTATGACCTCACGCGCGCCGACCAGCCGACGCAGGAGGGCACGCCGCTGAATAAGGCGGCGCTGCTTTCCGACACGACGGTAAGTTCTTGGCAAAGCGGCTATCCGTGGGACAAGGAGGCCGCGGCCGTCACGCCCGACGATGTGCTTGCCCGTATCGCTTACCTGCGCGGGCGGGCCGGCGGCATCGCCACACTGGACGCGACAGGGAAGTTGATGTACGACCAGATACCCGAAATTGGTAATACGCTGGACATTGAAGGCGGTAAAGGCCCATCGGGCAGTTCTCCGAACATGGCCATCCTTTTTGTTGCCAACAACAGCAGCACAGCGGCGTCGGCGCGAATTGATAATTTCTTAAACGGCAGCGGCAGCTATCTTGTACAGGTACCCGCATACCAATGCGTCCCGGTGCTGATCGCCGGCGGCAGCTTTAAGCTGACGACGACCGCTACAAGCACCAATCACCAATACCATTCGGATTCCATCGTTCTGAATGGCTCTGTATCCTCGGGAGCTGCGAATTACTACATCCATTCCGCCGGCACGTTTGTTATCTACGGGATTTACTGTCTCACCGGCGACACAAGGATCACGATGGCGGACAGAAGCACAAAGCGCATGGACGAAATCGAAGTCGGCGACGAGCTTCTCTCTTACGACTGGGCGACGATGCGGCTCGTCCCGAACAGGGTCGTTTACACCGACCGGGACGAACAGAAAACGCATATCCGCTATGACAAATGGATATTCGAGGACGGGACCGTCGTCAAAACCGTCCACCGCCACGAGTTTTACTGCGTCGAAGCGTGTCGGATGAAGTATATGGACGAATGGCGTATCGGCGAGCATGCGTATACGCTGGACGGCCGCCGTGTCGCGCTGGTATCGCACGAGACGGTCGAGGAAGCCGTGCGGCATTACAAGCTCACCGGCCAAAAGGGTACGAACTACTTCGCCAACGGCCTGCTGACCGGCGACCGCAACTGCCCGACGGGCATCGAGCTTTAGCGAGGTGAGAGATATTGTACATCGACATCGCGCAGCTTGCGGCGTTTTTAGGCGTGCCGACGGCGGTGACGGGGCTGTTTTTCTGGCTGCTGAAGCGCCGCATCGACAAGCGTGAGGACGAACGCGCCGAGATTGAAAGGGCGCGGAAGGAGTTAGAC